>Ga0265327_10000098_pt1 | contig 190693 bp, 165 predicted proteins | sample 41621metaG_FD_202089 | JGI IMG/M metagenome (GOLD analysis project Ga0265327, IMG submission 202089) | Rhizosphere microbial communities from Carex aquatilis grown in University of Washington, Seatle, WA, United States - 4-16-21 metaG | ecosystem: Host-associated > Plants > Roots >...
CGTGCCATATTCGCGGACTATTAGAGATAGATTCGCTTTGCTATCATGATACCCGGGGGCCTGATTGAATCCGGGTTCGAATTATAACCACGCTTTATTTATTGAATTGAAATGGGAGTTGATGCCGGTATAGCCGTGCATCTTAAACTGTCAAAGGCAAGGAGTTCTGAATTTATTACTACCACTAATTATTTGCTGCTCCAATATATTGGATGATCACCGCGCAAACGATCATGATCATACTGATCTGCCGGGCATAGGGAATGCGCCGTAAGTAAGGCCAGCTAAACAAAAGGAAGATGAGCAAAAAGAACTGAAAATCCAATGTGTATCGGGCAGCAAATTGCCGCCAACCAGTCCCCATGATCAGGAAGATGGTGATAGCAATCGGTATGGCCGCCAGCAAACTTCCAGTACAAATGATCCGGTATCGCCTCCAGGAGGATCGGGTCACCATCAGGTACACATAGAGCCCAATAGCCGGGATGAGCCATAGAAAAAATGGAGAGGCCCAGATAAAACCAAAGCCTTCGGGCTCTTCCCGAATAAATGGATCATGGCGAATAATACTTGGCCAGTGCATCACTTCCGTATAAAAATTGTGCGGGAAATAATGCCAGGAAAAGAAGCCATACTTCATAAAATCGGGCTTGAAATAGGCACTCATCAGGTGATGGTCCAGTCCATTATCCGTCATGGAACCAAAGCGGGCTTCATTATACCAAAGATTCAGGATACTACAGATCATAAATGGCAGTATGAATTGCATCGCAGGCTTTATTGCCTTGGCAATTGCCTGATCCCGGTTGATTCCGAAATAAAGAAACAGGAAAAAAATACCGGAGAAGACCAGGTCATTCCGGGTATATACAGCAAGTGCAAAAAATAATCCAGACTGCCACCAGCGGCTGTTCTGCAGGAAAAAATAAACAGCACTTAGTAAAAATAACTGCGCCGTTACTTGTGAAAAATGCCAGACATCCCCATTGGCGGCCATATAGAAATGAACGGTTCCCAGCCCCCAGAATAACCCCGCCCAAATGATCTCCGAAAGACGGATATCCAGCAGGAAACGTGTAGAAAGTTGGGTGATGATCTTCATAAATAACCAGACATTCACGGCGCCAATCAAGGAACTGATAATGGCATCCGGAAGATTGGGGCCAAAAAGGGCCACAAATGGCATCATCATCACAGCCGGTACCGGTGGCCAGTAGAGGTAATACTTCCCATTGAATAAAACCAGGTCCTGCAGATGTTGCCGGGGAATGATATTTAATCGGCCATGCAGAAAAGCATCAGCCAGGAGATCAAAATAATGGGTCTTATCGAAGCGAAACCGGGTGATATAGATCACCAGAATCAAAAGGGGTACCAGAAAATAGCTGTTTTTGAAAAGGGCTGGTAGCTTCATAGGCGATAACGCAGGCTGTCTGGATAGACAGCCACCTCAAAAGTGCTGTTTTGCTGCTGGATTTACAAATGTGGAAGATTCCAGCCACTTAATCGATCAGGAGAATCCTCGCTTCAGGGCTCCATTCCACAATCACTTTCTGACTCATGATCGTATCAATGCTCCGGCCGGTATAATCAGATTGCACCGGGATTTCTCTTGAAAACTTGCGGTCGATCAGGGTCAGTAATTCGATCCGGGAAGGGCGACCATAATCCATCAGGGCGTCCATAGCGGCGCGGATCGTGCGACCCGTGTGCAAGACATCATCTACTAAAATGACCGTCCGGCCCTCAACCGAAAAGGGAATATTATTCTCATTGGGGCGGTGCATGGCTGCCCCGCTATGCAAATCATCCCGGTGAAAAGTGATGTCCAGCTTACCATAAAAGATCCTGTCATTCCCGGTGATCTGTTGCAGTAGGGCCACCAGTCGATCACTGAGTTGCACCCCCCGAGGCTGTATCCCTACAATGGCCGCATCTTCAAAGTCATCATGCTGTTCCACCAATTGATGGGCCAGCCGCTGCAAGGTGATATTCAGTTCTGTATGGGATAAGAGGATTTTCATGCTGTTCAATTCATCAGGTTGATGTAACGGGCACTTTTAAAAAGTTGAGGCGCATTCCTCCACTAACCTTTTGCAGCAAAGGTATCAAAGCCTATTTGAAGGCATTTATACCCGTAACCTCCATTCCGGTGATCAGAAGATGAATATCATGAGTCCCTTCATAGGTGATCACACTTTCCAGGTTCATCATATGCCGCATAATCGGGTATTCACCGGTAATTCCCATTCCCCCCAGGATCTGACGGGCTTCGCGGGCAATATCCAGAGCGACGGCTACACTATTTCGTTTAGCCATGGAGATCTGTGCCGGAGTCGCCCGGTCCTCATTGCGTAGGACGCCCAGGCGCCAGACCAGCAATTGACCCTTCGTGATCTCGGTAATCATCTCGGCCAGCTTTTTCTGTGTAAGCTGAAAGCCGGCGATCGGTTTCCCAAACTGTTCACGCTGCAGGGAATATCGCAACGCCGTATCATAACAGTCCATCCCCGCTCCGAGTGCACCCCAGGCGATCCCAAATCGTGCGCTGGAAAGGCAACTCAAAGGACCCTTCAAACCTTTAATGTCCGGGAATAAATTCTCTTTGGGCACTTTTACATTATCGAAAACCAATTCACCGGTAGCAGAAGCCCGAAGGCTCCATTTTCCATGCGTTTCAGGTGTTGTAAATCCTTCCATCCCGCGTTCAACGATCAATCCACGGATATCGCCGGCCTCATCCTTAGCCCAGACAACAGCCACCTGTGCGAATGGCGCATTGGAGATCCACATCTTTGCCCCGTTCAGGATCACATGATCACCGGCGTCCGTAAACTTGGTTTCCATGCCTGCCGGATTCGAACCATGATTGGGCTCTGTTAATCCAAAGCAACCCATCCATTCACCCGTAGCCAGTTTAGGAAGGAACTTTTTCCGCTGTTCTTCCGTTCCGAATTTATAAATGGGATACATGACCAGGGAACCTTGTACGGAAGCTGTGGAACGAACTCCGGAATCACCCCGTTCCAGTTCCTGCATCATTAATCCGTAGGAGATATAATCAAGACCTGCCCCCCCATATTCCTGGGGTACGAAAGGGCCAAAGCAGCCCAGTTCGCCTAATCCTTTAATGATTTGTTTTGGGAAATCCGCCCGTTGCGCATAGTCCTCTATGATGGGAGAAATTTCCTTTTTGACATAAGCGCGCACCGTATCCCGGATAAGCTTGTGTTCATCACTGAGTAATTCATCAAGCTGATAGTGATCGGGATGCTGATAGAGATCCTGGGCCATAAATAAGTCGTTTAAAATTAATGTTAGTCATTCAGACAGCCCATCCAAAACATGTTTTGGATCGTATTACTCCTAAAATCCAAAAACCGATGTTGGTAAGGGATGAAAGAAATGCCGACCAAATTGGCTGCAAATGTAGCATTGTGTCGGTTCAACTGACAAGACTTCCAAAGATGATTGCAGTAAAAGACAGGACAGCGTAATTTATCCTACTATCAATAATTATTTTAATGCGCTGAAAGTGGCCTTGGGAGTAAATATGTGTGTAAATCAGACAGAATGGTTCAAAAATGAGAGAAATACTGGAATAATATTTGGGTGATCAATAATACTATTCAGGCTTTGTGGTTCATTTAACAAACTATTTCTCCACAATGCTTGTCTTATGAATTTGCCGGATTTACTTTTACACGTTTTCAGATTAATAAAATAATTTTATGAGGCAACTTAAAATCGCTACGCAGATCACGAACCGTGATTCGCAGGCGGTGGAAAAATACCTGCAGGAGATCAGTAAAATCTCCATGATTACTCCTGAGGAGGAAACGACCCTTGCTCAGAAAATCAAAAACCTGAAGGAACCAGAGGCAGGTCGTCGGGCTTTGGAAAAATTAGTACAAGCTAATTTACGATTTGTTGTCTCAGTAGCCAAACAATATCAGCACCAGGGATTATCGCTTTCAGATCTGATCAATGAAGGAAATCTGGGTTTGATCAAAGCTGCCCAGCGTTTTGATGAAACCAAGGGTTTTAAGTTTATCTCTTATGCGGTATGGTGGATTCGCCAGAGCATCCTTCAGGCATTAGCCGAACAAGGCCGACTGGTTCGTCTTCCACAGAATAAAATTGGGACTTACAACAAAGCGAATAAAGCTTATATCGCATTTGAGCAGGAACATGAGCGGGAACCAAGTACGGAGGAACTGGCAGAAATCCTGGAAATGAGTGAGACGGAAATCACAAATATTTTCACTTCCAATACCCGGCATACTTCTCTGGATGCTCCGGTACATGAAGCGGAAGATGTGGCCATGGGTGACCTTCTGGAAGGAAGCAATGATACGGATGAAGACGTTATGAAGGATTCTCTTCGCAATGAGATTCGCCGGATCCTTCGCAGCCTGAGTATGAGGGAAGCGGAGATCCTGAGTGCTTACTTCGGATTGGAAGGAGATAGCGGACCAACCATTGAAGAGATTGGCGACAAATACGACCTGACCAAGGAACGTATCCGCCAGATCAAGGAACGCGCTATTAAGCGCCTGCAAAAAGCACGTTACAGCAATGCGCTGAAAGTGTACCTGGGTTAATATTTTGTATTCCTGATAGCACCGACAGGAAATTTCAGGAAATCATCAACCAAAAGGCCGTCTCAGTTCCAACTGGGGCGGCCTTTTGGTTGATGACGCCGTCATTGTGAGGAGGAGGCTTTGCGATGACAAAGCAATCGCTCGGCATCTGCAAAGGGTTCGGAAGCATGCCCTGCCGGTGAATTCAGACAAGCTTGCCGCCAAGCATCAATTTCCGAACCGGATTATTGCCATAATCATATGGGATATATGCTACAGAAGGTATGGGCTTGGTAAGGATCAGGTTGGCAATTTTCCCAGGGGCGATACTTCCCAGCTGCTGATCCAGTTCCATCGCAGCAGCACCATTCATAGTTACCGCATTGATTGCCTCTTCCGGCAGCATTTTCATTTGAGTACAGGCTATGGTCATTAACAATGGAATATTCCCACTGGGGCAGCTTCCGGGATTATAATCTGAAGCCAGGCAAACCGGCAAACCGGCATCCAGCATCATGCGTGCCGGTTGGTAATGCATTCCCAGAAAGAAAGCCGCGCCTGGCAGCAGGGTTGGTATGGTATCAGAAGGTTTCAACGCCTCAATCTCTGCATTTCCGATACATTCAAGGTGATCCACGCTGATCGCATGATGTCGGATACCCGTTTGTACCCCCCCACTATTGTGCAATTGATTTGCATGGATCTTTGGTTTCAACCCATAACGCGCGGCCGCTGTAAGCAACCGATCCGTTTCTTCCGTAGTGAAAAAGCCCTGTTCGCAGAAAGCATCCATATAATCCGCCAAGCCCTCCGCAGCCACCTGCGGCAACATTTCATCAATGATCAGCCGGATATAACCTTCATGATCTTCACGGTATTCTGGGGGAAATGCATGCGCAGCGAGGAAGCTTGCCTTGATCGGAATTGGAAGACTTTCTTTTAGTCTGCGAATCACCCGCAGCATTTTTAATTCAGCTTTGGTATTAAGTCCATAACCACTTTTAATTTCCAAAGCTCCGGTTCCGGTAGCCATAACTTCCTGGATGCGGATCAAAGCCTGATCGTAGATTTCCTGTTCGTCCATTTCATTCAGTTTCCGTGCAGAGTTCAGTATACCCCCTCCCCTACTGGCGATCTCGGCATAGCTTAAACCCTGGATCCTGTCCACAAATTCCTGGTCCCTGGGCGCTGCGAAAACAATATGAGTATGGGAATCACACCAGGCAGGTAATACGATACCTCCCTGCGCATCAATGACAAAATCAGCCGCAGGTTCCACTAGATCCTGCATTCGGCCAAAAGAATGAATGCGCTCGTCTTCCATTAGAAGCCAGGCCTGCTCCATAGAAAGCAATGCCTGCATGTCTTTGCCGGCAACCCGGTTCCGTAAAGTGCTGCCCGGTTCAATCCCAGTCAGAAAGGCGATGTTCGTAATACGTGTACGCATAGGAAGTCGGCAAATTACTGCTGCCTGGCCTTCTTGCTAAAGAAAAGTTGATAATTTGTGAAACGTCTGAACTAAACCTGTTTTAACCTATTGCCTAGCGATCCCCAAATTATCTTCGCAATCTTCGTGCGAACCTTTAAGAAAATACTAAGAATACTGGGCTGGACCCTGGCGACGATCCTACTGTTGCTCCTGCTCTTTTGCGCTTATGTGTGGAAAGTCAGTGACATCAATCCACCCCATATCCAGGACACCTCAGCCCTGAATTTACACATTCAGCATCCTGAAGGAAGTCTGTATACTATTGGTGACAACTGGATTCGCAGAAATGAATATGGCCTGTACGAAATGTATGTCAGTGGCAAACCCTTTGAGCGAGGCGTTGTTAATGGCAAATTATCGGCCAATCTGATCACGGCCCAGGAAGCAGCCTTTACCAGCCAGATCAAGCAAATGATCCCGTCCCCATCTTACCTGAAATTTCTCCGGTATGTGATTGGATTCATGAATCGCGATCTTCCGGAACATGTCGATAGTGAATATCGGGAGGAGATCTATGGTATTTCGCATGCAGCCTCCGATTCTTTCAACTGGATCGGCAATAATTATTCCCGGATCCTGAATTATCATGCGGCGCATGATATAGGGCATGCACTTCAAAGCATGATGCTGGTTGGTTGTACCTCGTTTGGTGCCTGGGGCGATCGATCCGTCAATGGCTCATTAATCCTGGGCCGGAATTTCGACTTCTGGGTGGGGGATTCTTTTGCAACCAATAAGATTGTTGCCTTTTATGCGCCAGACAAAGGCCATCACTTCATGTTTGTGACCTGGGGCGGCTTTACAGGAGTCGTATCCGGCATGAATGATGCCGGTCTTACGGTGACCATTAATGCAGCAAAATCAAGCATTCCCTTTGGTGCTGCCACTCCGGTTTCACTGGTAGCCCGTCAGATCCTTCAATATGCAGGCAATATTCAGGAAGCCACAGCCATTGCCCGGACCAAGACCATGTTTGTCTCGGAAAGTTTCCTCGTGGGGAGTGCAGCAGATCATAAAGCCATTATCATTGAAAAAACACCGGATAACCTAGCCGTTTACGATCCTGGTACGAATCATATCCTTTGTACTAATCACTATCAAAGCAATACGTTCAGCAATCAGGCCTTGAACCTGGAGCAAAAAGCAAAGAGTGCTTCAGTTTACCGTTATCAGCGACTGGAGCAATTAATGAATCAGCAATATCCGCTCGACCCCCAAAAGTCCGCCATGATTTTGCGGGATCGATATGGAATGAATGGAGCAGATATCGGCAATGGAAATGAGAAAGCTGTAAACCAATTGATCGCCCATCATTCGATCATCTTTATGCCAGAAAGTTTACGGGTCTGGGTGAGCACAGCGCCCTGGCAATTGGGAACCTATGTCTGTTATGATCTGAGAAAGATCTTTGCGATGCATGGCTTGCATCGTGACACCAGTATTGCCGATAATATTCACAATATCGCGGCGGATCCATTTTTGAAAACGCCTTCGTTCCAGGATTTTTTAAGTTATCGAAATTCCAAAGCGGCATACAGCCATAAAGAATCCATTGATACGGCATTGATCGTTCACAGTAATCCTCAATTGTATGATGCGTACCGGATAGCGGGAGATTTCTGCAAATCCAAAGGTTGGATGCTTGCTGCAGTGCGCTATTATCAGCAGGCATTACAGCATGAAATTCCAACCTTGAATGAACGGGAAGCCATTCAAAAAAAGATGCAAATCTGTTCTGCAAAAACCTAATTCAGCATTCTAACAATTGCTGTAGCATATTTGTAATCTGGAATGCTGTCGACACTACAATTACAATCCCGGTTCACAAAACTCAATGCTTGTGTAGTACTGCCTACCTATAATAATTGTAATAGTCTTCAGGCGGTTATTGATTCTATTTTACAATACACCAATCGGATCATCATCGTCAATGATGGCTCTACGGATACAACGAGTTCGATTCTGAAGGCCTACCCGGACCTTGAGGTAATACACTATCAGCCCAATGCAGGAAAAGGTTACGCTCTGCGCAAGGGACTGAAGGCCGCTGATAAAATGGGGTATGCGTATGCCATTACCCTGGATAGTGATGGACAGCATTATGCCAGTGACCTGGTTCTTTTTTTAGATGCCATAGAGCACGATCCAAATGCACTTTTGATCGGTGCCAGGAACATGCAGGTGGATCATGTGCCTGTGAAGAGTTCCTTTGGCAATCGATTTTCCAATTTCTGGTATTGGGTAAATACAGGTATACGGCTTCCGGATACGCAGAGTGGCTATCGGCTGTATCCGGTTGCCCCATTAGCCGCCCTGCAATATTTCAGCAGGAAGTATGAATTTGAAATTGAGGTCATCGTTCGGGCGGCCTGGAAAGGAATTCCTGTGAAAGCCATCCCTGTATCGGTTTATTATCCTCCGGCCGGGGAACGGGTTTCTCATTTCAGGCCTTTCAAGGATTTTACGAGGATCTCGATCATGAATACGGTATTGGTCACGATCGCATTGCTATGGATAAAACCCCGGGATTTTATAAGAACCCTTTTTAGCCGGGAGGGCTGGAGGCGGATCGGGCGAAGTTTTTTTCTGCATCCGGATGAGAGCAACATTCGAAAGGCTGCATCCATCGGTTTTGGCGTATTTATGGGCATTTTACCCATATGGGGATTCCAATTATTGATCGGAATTCCTTTGGCACTGCTGTTTCGGCTGAATAAAGCCCTGTTCTTGTTGGCAGCGAACATCAGTATTTTTCCATTCACAGCATTTTGGCTGGTGGCATCCTTAGCAATAGGTAAATTTCTGCAAGGAGATCCTAACTGGAGCTTACAAACCAGGAATGTAAGTCTGTCTTCAGTGCATCATGCGGGGATTGCATTCTTCCTCGGAGGGACCGTTCTTGCTGTGGTTCTGGGACTATTAGCCTTATGCATTACCTACCTATGGCTGTTGATTTTTCGCAAAACGAAACAGGAACCGAACATTTAGGATTTACGCAATACGATCTTAATCTGGTTTATGAAGCCTGAGTGGTAATGGATTAGCCCGACTGGATAATACAGATATGCAGGGGGTTTTAAAAGCTTTATGGCTTCAAATTGCGGTTCTATATCTTTGCCGCCAAACAAACACCGTAAGTATCGCAATATGGCTACAACAGCTGATATCCGCAATGGCATGATCCTGAAACTGGATAACGCCCTGTATTCCGTAGTAGAATTTGGACAAAACAAAACCGCCCGGGCTGCAGCAAAGGTTTGGGCCAAGCTGAAAGGGGTGGACAATGCCCGCAGTATTGAACATACGTGGAACTCCGGGGACAATATTTTTCCGGTACGTGTTGAACGCCGTCCTTACCAGTTCCTGTACAAGGATGAAAGTGGATTTAATTTCATGGATACCAATACGTTCGACCAAATTGTATTAGGTGCCAATATGATTGAACGTCCGGAGTTATTAAAGGATGGTCAGGAGTGCCTGGTGGCAGTAAATACTGAAACAGAGCTTCCAATGAATGTGGAACTTCCTCCGAATGTGGTTATGATGGTAACGTATACCGAACCCGGAATGAAAGGTGATACGGCTACCCGAACCCTGAAACCAGCCACGATTGAAACCGGAGCTACCGTGATGGTTCCTCTGTTTGTAGATGCCGATGAATTGATTCGCATCGACACCAAGACCGGAGCCTATATAGAACGTGTAAAATCATAGTCCAGCTTTCGGCAACCTAAGGTATTGCCGGAGCGAATCGACTATATAATCAGTACTGGCTTGCAATAGTTGACGAATGGCATTAATCTTGTCCCGTAAAACATTATCTCACTTTAACAATCCGGTCTGGCATTTTGTGCAGGTCCGGATTGGCTAATTCATTAAACAATGGAATTTAAACAGATTCAAGAGCTGATCAAGACGGTTAATAAAAGTAGTATCAGCGAACTGAGCATCCAGGATGGAGATTTTCAAATCACCATTAAACAGGGTATGGAGCTTGGTGGAGGGGAAATGGGTCATCATATGCCCATGCAAATGATGATGCCGATGCAAATGCCATCTATGCAGCAGCCTTCAATGTCCTTACCGGCACAAGCCATGGCCCAGGTAGCTGGTGGAACTTCCGGCAGTCCGGCTTCCGATGCCGGTCAGGCTGGTGTTCCGATTAAATCCCCTATGATTGGTACCTTTTATCGCAGTTCTGGTCCGGATAAGGCCGTTTTTGTAAATGTGGGTGATGAGGTTAAAAAAGGTCAGGTCCTTTGCATCATTGAAGCGATGAAGTTGTTCAATGAGATCGAAAGTGAAGTGAATGGACGTATTATTAAAGTATTGGCCGATGACGCCAGTCCGGTAGAATATGATCAGCCATTATTTTTGGTTGAACCCGCATAACGTTAATAAACCGCAAGGACGCGAAGGCGCAAGGACGTTTTCCGAAGCGTCTTTTGCGCCTTCGCGCATACTTCTAAAATCAATTCTGTGTTTAAAAAAATATTAATTGCCAATCGTGGGGAAATTGCCTTAAGGGTCATTCGTACCTGCCGGGAAATGGGCATTAAAACGGTGGCTGTTTATTCCACAGCAGATAAAGACAGCCTGCATGTGCGCTTTGCCGATGAAGCCGTTTGTATCGGAAAGCCCCAGAGTTCCGATTCTTATCTGAACATTCCCCGCATCATGGCAGCAGCGGAAATCACGAATGCGGATGCTATTCATCCGGGTTATGGATTTCTGGCAGAAAATGCGCATTTCGCTGAAATATGTGCCCAGTATAATATCAAGTTTATAGGTCCCACTCCGGAAATGATCCGGAAAATGGGTGATAAAATGACCGCTAAGGAAACCATGATCGCTGCAGGCGTTCCCTGTATCCCAGGCTCAAAAGCACTCCTGGAAAGCGTGGAAGAAGCCAGGGTTATGGCTAAAGAAATGGGATACCCGATCATCCTGAAAGCAACAGCAGGTGGCGGTGGAAAGGGTATGCGCGTGGTTTGGGCAGATGAAGAACTCGAAAAGAACTATCATACTGCCAAGCAGGAAGCAGCTGCCTCTTTCAAAAATGACGGGATCTATATGGAGAAATTCGTAGAAGAACCCCGGCATATTGAGATCCAGGTCGCCGGAGACCAATTCGGCAATGTCTGCCATCTAAGTGAACGGGACTGCTCCATTCAACGCCGTCACCAGAAACTGGTGGAAGAATCGCCGTCCCCTTTCATGACCACGGAACTGCGGAAGGCCATGGGTGAAGCAGCCATTGCAGCCGCAGCCGCTATTCGTTATGAAAGTGTCGGTACCGTTGAATTCCTAGTAGATAAGCACCGGAACTTTTATTTCATGGAAATGAATACCCGGATCCAGGTGGAGCATGGGGTGACGGAAGAAGTGATCCAGTATGATCTGATCAAGGAACAGATCAAAATTGCAGCTGGTGTAAAAATTTCAGGTAAAAACTATGAGCCTGAAATGCATGCCATCGAATGCCGCATCAATGCCGAAGATCCTTACAATGATTTCCGGCCTTCACCAGGTACTATCACCAATCTCCATACTCCTGGTGGGCATGGCGTCCGGGTAGATTCTCATATCTATGCCGGTTATACCATTCCTCCTTTTTATGATTCCATGATCGCGAAGATTATTGCCGTTGCCCAGACCCGGGAAGAGGCAATCTGCACGATGGAACGCGCCTTAAATGAGTACGTGATCGAAGGCATTAAAACAACCATTCCATTCCATCAGCAACTCATGCGCAACGAGGATTTCAGGAAAGGAAATTTTACGACCAAGTTTATCGAAAGCTTTGAGCTTAAGTAGGTTCTGAACCTCCGTACGCTTTATTATTGGCCTCGCTTCCTGTTTCGACAGGATCGAGGCCTTACTTTTGCGCAAACTATTTAATTGACGTATGAAACGCATCGCCATCCTGGTCTTTGTCCTGGCTATTGCCCTACCCGGCTTTGAGGCTCAGGCCAGGATCCAATTTAGTGAGTATAACCTACCGAATGGCCTCCATGTGATCCTGCAGGAAGACCATTCCACGCCGATTGTTGCTGTCAGTGTTATGTATCATGTCGGTTCGAAGAATGAAGACCCTGAACGTACCGGATTCGCCCACTTTTTTGAACACCTTCTCTTCGAAGGATCTGAAAATATAAAGCGTGGTGAATACATGAAACTGGTGCAGGCCGCGGGCGGGCAATTGAACGCCAATACCACCCAGGACCGCACCTTCTATTATGAAGTACTCCCAAGCAACCAGCTGGAGCTCGCAATTTGGATGGAAAGCGAACGCATGTTGCATGCAAAGATTGATACTTCCGGGGTAGAGACCCAGCGTAAAGTGGTCAAGGAAGAGAAGAAACAACGCTATGATAATACGCCCTATGGGCAGCTGATCAATGTGGTTTACGAAAATGCCTTCACCAAATCCAATTACCGCTGGACGCCCATTGGTAAAGAGCAGTATATCGACAAGGCAAGCCTTCCGGAATTCATGGCTTTTTACAAGAAATTCTATGTCCCCAATAATGCCACATTAGTGATTGGTGGTGATATTAATCCGGAACAGGCAGCCAAACTGATTTCCAAATATTTTGGAGATATCCCGAAAGGCAGCCAGGATATTTCCAGGAGCCTACCTGAAGAGCCGGCAACCACCGCCGAAAAGCGGATAAATTTTTACGACAATATTCAGCTTCCAGCCGTTGTGGTGGCTTATCATACCCCCAAACCAGGCACAGCCGATTATTATGCGCTGGATCTCCTGAGCACCCTGCTTTCCCAGGGTAATAGCTCCCGACTGCAGAAAGAAATTGTGGATAAACAACAAAAGGCCGTCAATATCGGAGCGACCAGCACCGGAAATGAGGATGCCAGTGTGATACTGATGTATGCCATTGCCAATATGGGAATCAAAGCCAATGACCTGGAAACAGCCATGCTTGCAGAGGTGGAAAAGGTTCAGAAATATGGTGTTTCAGAAGCAGAAATGAAACGGTTGATGATCCAGACAGAAACCCAGCTTGCTGAACAGAACCAGAAGGTTTTGGGAGTCGTTACAAATCTGGCAACAGACTATACCTTCTATGGTAATACCGGATTGGTCAATACCGAATTTTCAAACTACCAGAAAGTGACCCGCGAGGATATTCAGCGGGTAGCCAATAAGTACTTCACAAAAAATAACCGATTGATCGTGTACTACCTGCCGAAGCCTTCGAAGAAGAGTTAAGCAGATCCGGTTCTAATTCCCATCACGTTCATTCAACCATCTTTATGAAAAAATATTCTTTCTTACTAGTTCTTCTCACAATTTCAGTTGCTTGCTGGTCACAACCATTGGACCGCTCACAACGGCCTAAAGCAGGCCCGGCTCCAAAGATTGAGCTCGGAAAAACAGAATCCTTTACCCTACCCAATGGCCTGAAAGTTTTTGTAGTCGAAAATCATAAAGTACCATCCATTTCCGTTTCACTTCAATTGGATATCCGACCGGAGTTACAAGGTGATATTGCCGGCTATCAGGATGTTGTCGGAGAATTGCTTGGGAGTGGAACTGTTTCAAGATCGAAGGATGCCCTGGATCTGGCCGTCGATAATATCGGTGCCCGTATCAAAGCCGATGAAAAAAGCATGTTCGGAACAGCACTAAGCCGGAATCAGAGCCAGCTTATTGAGATCATATCAGACATTGCGCAGCATTCCGATTTTAAGCAGGAAGAATTGGATAAAATTAAAAAGCAAGCACTTTCAGGATTGGCGGCCGATAAAAACAATCCGGATGCCATGTTGAGTAATATTACTCAGGCAGTGAATTTTGGCAAGAATCATCCATACGGTGAAATCGAAACAGAAGCCAGCCTAAATAAAATAACGCTCGAGCCTTGCAAGCATTTTTATACGACCTACTGGCGTCCCAATGTAGCCTATATGGCCATTGTCGGAGATGTTACCATGCCGGAAATAAAACCCCTGATCGAAAAATATTTTGGGTTCTGGAAACAGGCAAATGTTCCAGTAGCCACTTATACCATCCCTCCATCCGGTGGTATTACCCGGGTGGCCTTATCTAATCGGGATGCAGCGGTTCAGAGTGTCTTTAATGTCAGCTACCCCATCAATCTGCCACCAGGACATCCGGATGTCATCAAAGCAAAGGTGACCAATGCCGTACTTGGTGGAGGTTCCCAGGGGCGCTTATTCCTGAATCTTCGGGAATCACATGGCTGGACCTATGGTTCCTACTCCAATATTCATGAGGATGAGCTTTTGGGAAATTTTACCGCATACGCCAAATGCAGGAATGCCGTAACAGATAGTGCGATTCGAGAAACGCTGAATGAAATGCAGAAAATGCAGAATAGCACCATCACCCAGGAAGATCTCGACAATCGAATCTCCTATATGACGGGAAATTTTGCCATTGGCCTAGAAAGTCCTCAGACCGTAGCCCAATTTGCGATCAACATTGAGCGTTTCAAAATGCCCAAGGATTATTATACCAATTACCTGCAAAATCTGGCGGCCGTTACGGTTAATGATGTGCATGAAATGGCCAAAAAATACATCCACCCGGAGGCAGCAAATATCATTGTGGTGGGGAATAGTATGGAGGTTGCTAAGAAACTGGAGCAATTTGGCAAGGTTGAAATGTATGACAATTACGGCCAGCCTACTGTAGCAGCTACCCAGTTAGCTGTTCCGGCCGGGGTCAGTGTCAGTGATATTCGTAATAATTACATCCAGGCTGTAGGTGGCGAAAAGCTGATCAATGGCATTCACGATTCAAAAATCGTGTATTCAGCAACGATACAAAATGGGTTGCAGATTTCGCTCACCGAATGGAAGTCAGGGGTACGTATGAAACGGGAGGTAATGGCCATGGGCAAGCCTGTTCAGAAAACGGTGTATCAAAATGGTAAGGGTATTATGACCGTGCAAGGTCAGAGCAAGGAAATGACTGGGGATGACCTTGCCGAAGCAAAACAACAAGCAGATATACAAGCCATCCTGCACCCGGAGAAATACGGCATAACGAGGAACTTAGATGGAATGAGCCGGGAGGCCAGTGGTGACCTGTACATCGTTTCTACCAAAGAGTCCAATGGAAGTGAGGGCAAAGAATATTACGATGCCAAGACCGGATTATTGGTTCGCCAAACCCGGATAAAGAAATCTGCTCAGGGCGACGTAGGGGTTACTATCGAATTTAGTGATTACCGGCTTGTTCCGGGTACGGATGGTTACAAAATTCCGTACTCCATTCGCCAAACAAATGGTTCCCAGGAATTCAATGCCAAGATCGAATCGGTTGAGATCAATAAAGGGATTCCCGATACGGAATTCAATTAATCTGGATGGATTCATTTTCAAAAGCCGCGCTGATCAGGGCGGCTTTTGAATTTTTACTGGTAAGGTTCCATGAAGTATAGCCAATCCGTTTTGGAAAATCAGATAGGCTTAGCTGGCAGCTGATCCAGGAGTGCATAAAGTAATGACTCAACTTTGGGCCATTCTTCTAAAATAATACTGTACACCATGGTATCGCGGATACTTCCATCCGGCATCACCCGGTCATTTCGAAGGAGTCCTTCATAGCTGGCACCAATCTTAAGAATAGCTGCCTGGGAACGAAGATTGGTCTTCCGGGTTTTTAATTGCACGCGGTTTGCCTGGAGCGTTTCAAAACAATAGCGCAATAAGAGCAGTTTACACTCCGTATTAAACCCCTTACCCCAGGCATCCTTAGCATACCAGGTCCATCCGATCTCGAGCTTTTTATGCTCGGGAAATATGTCGAAAAGCCGTGTGGATCCGATAATTCGGTTGGATTCCTGTTCCAGGATGGCAAAGGGGTATTGACTCCCCTGCACCCGATTAACCAGGGCTATTCCTAGTTCTCGTGTAAGCTTGGCCGCATTACTGCCATCAAACGGAAGATGGGTCCAGATCGTTGGATCGGAACCTAAGGCCACTAGGTCAGGAATATGAGATTCATTCAATGGCTCCAGCCGAACCCTGGTTCCGGAAAGATGAATGGGGTGATGAAGCCACATAATACCAGGTACGATGAATAGAAAGATGGGATTAGTCAGGCGGAACAAACTTAGGCATAGCCAATCTGCACCATAAAATTTGCTCAAACATAATTATTAAAGGCTGGCTTTTTTAGTCTTACCAAAGGTTTATCGGCTACCTGATTTGGCTTTGTACCTTTGGGTGCAAAAAAAATAGGTCGGGAGCTGTGAAATTTCCTGGCCCTGTTTTGTGTTTGAATCCTCATGTTTTTTTCTCTGGTCCGATATCTGCTATATCCATTTGCTGTACTTTACGGACTGGTAGTCTGGCTGCGCAATCGCCTGTATGATACCGGATTTTCCAGTTCGGTGGAATTTAGTGTTCCCGTTATTTGTGTCGGCAATCTTTCCGTAGGTGGTACTGGGAAGACCCCTCATGTGGAATACCTGATCCGTCTCCTTCAATACCGTTATCATTTAGCGACCATGAGCCGGGGCTATAAACGAAGCACCCAGGGTTTTATCCTTGCCGATGAAAGCAGCAATGCCTTACGAATCGGCGATGAACCAATGCAATACCATCTGGCGTTCCCTGATCTGGCTGTTAGTGTTGCAGAAGAACGGATGACCGGCATCCCATTATTGTTGCAACGTAGACCTGATGTTGAGGTCGTCATTTTAGATGATGCCTTCCAGCATCGTTCCGTCAAAGCCGGGATGAATATCCTGATTACCGATTATAGTAAGCCATTTTATAAGGATTACATTCTTCCTTATGGCCGATTGCGCGAAGGTAGAGGCGCCTATAAGCGAGCGCATATCATCCTGGTTTCGAAATGTCCACCAAATTTGAGCCGGGATCAGGCGGAAGCCATTCGAACGGAAATTAAGCCTTTACCGGAACAACAGGTCTATTTTTCTACCATCCGGTACCAGGAAGCCTATGAGTTATTTAGTCGTCAATCCTGTTTGATCCGGGATAAGAATATTGTACTGGTATGTTGTATTGCTCGACCAGAGCCTCTGGTCGCATATCTGGAATCGACTGCAAAGGCCGTACATGTATTATCGTACGCAGACCATCATTATTTTGGCTCCAAGGATATAGAGGAGATCAAACAAGCGTATGCAGGATGGGACGTGGAAGATAAAATCTTACTTACCACAGAAAAAGATGCTACCCGACTCTTGCTGCACCGGCAATTGTTGCTGGATTCGGGCATACAGATCATTGTATTACCGATTGCAGTGGCACTCTTATTTGATGAGGGGCCTCTTTTGGATTATGCCGTTGAGTCTTACGTAGAGAAGGAGCACATGGCTAACCAGGATATCCAGGAGGATACCTGATAATACGGTAGCTATTCTCTACATTTGTCATCAGTCAATTAATTTTCCATGAATAAAAGCCTACAATTATTGATCCTGTTGATTCTGAGTACTTCCGCATTGAAGGCACAGATCACTATTACTGCAGCTGACATGCCCGTTAATGGCGATACGTTGCGCTATAGTGCCGCAGCGGCCGTGGGTGTTTCAACCAGTACTACAGGGGCAAATATTAGTTGGGATTATTCTTCACTCGTTCCCCAGTTTCAAGCAATTGATACTTATAAGACAGCTGCTGCTGCGGGATATACCGGTGGCGGGATTCCAGCAACAGCATTTGGTTATAAGATTGCTGATTCACTAAGTTTTCCAGGGGCTCCCGTTTCTGCCACAAATATTTATACATTTTTCAATACTAAGACCAGTCCTTCTCGGTATGTAGCGGAAGGCTTCGGTGCGAAATTATCCGTTATCCCGGTTTCAGGAGGCTATTCCAATGAGGACACCCTGTATAATTTCCCATTGTCTTATAACAGAATGGACAGTGGTACCTTCAAATTAAATATCTCGATCATCGCATTGGGAAGTCTGAAACAACAGGGAAAGCGGGTTACGTTGGTAGATGGCTGGGGAACTATTAAAACTCCATTTTATACCACCCCGGTTGCAGCGCTTCGGATTCGATCCGAAGTGAATGAAATTGATACCGTTGTTTTCAGTTCTCAGACCATTGGTGTACCGCGTCATTATGTGGATTATATCTGGCTGACGAATGGGCAGCATTACCCGGTCTTGCACATTAATTCAACAGTTACTGGCACAACAGAAACGCCAACTACCGTTCAATACCGGGATAGTAATCGCAATCTGGTAGGGGTCAAGAATGTATCAGGGAATGCGTTGAAGGCATTGGAAGTATTTCCGAATCCCAGCTTTGGAAACGAAATACAATTGAAGGTTCCAGCTAGCTGGAGTCATTATACCGTTTATCTGTACGATATGAATGGTAAGATCATCCGCCAAAGTAATAGCACAGCTCATATAGCTACTTCGGACCTGGCTTCCGGTAAGTATATTATCGTAGTTGATGCTGGAAGCGATTTAGGTATTGCGCAGTTTGTGCGGTAGTCGTGCAATAGCTATTCATTTTAATTCGGACAGTAATAGTCACGATAACTTGTTCTTAAGGAACAATCATCTTTCCACAATGACATGGATTGAGAATAATTGGTGTTAGAATCTACAGGATTCAACATTATATTAGGCGGCTGAATAACCCTATGTTTTCCTTTAAACTCCTTGAGAACAAGTACGTTTACTATGTATTTGTTCTGCTGATTGCAGCCCTTCCTTTATTCGCACATCTGGATGAAGCCCCTATTCAGGTATGGGATGAAATGCGCAGTGCAGTAAGTGCCTTCGAGATGAACAAGTCGGGGCATTTCATCCTGACCATGTTTGATTCCAAACCTGAAGAATGGAGTACGAAACCACCCATGCTGATTTGGACCCTTGCATTGAGTCTGCGATTCTTGGGTTATAATGAGATGGCCGTTCGCCTTCCCATAGCGATTGCTGCATTGCTTACCTGTTTCTTGATCTATGGCTTTATAAAGCGTAGGACAGGGCGGGCCTTTCCTGGCTTATTAGCCGTGTTTGTCTTGGTAACTACCAAGGGATATGTCGCTATACATGGAACCCGAACTGGGGACTACGATGCTTTGTTGACGCTATTTACCACAGCTACAGCCCTCTGTTTGGTAAATTTTATTGAAGAAGAAAAGCGTGGCTGGTTATGGCTTTCAGGCATTTCATTAATTGCAGCCGTGCTGACAAAAGGAGTGGCAGGATTATTTATCGTCCCAGCCCTGGTGCTCTATATTTTCATAAGAAAAAAATGGAAACTGGTCTTAGGAAGCAAGGATTTATACTGGAGTATCGCCTTGTTTGTATTGATCATTGGAGGCTATTATTTCCTGCGCAATTTCTATCAGCCGGGGTACCTCCAATTAGTATGGCAGAATGAATTGGGTGGACGGTATAATCAGGTGATTGAATCCCATGCTGGGGATGCATGGACGTATTATAATGACCTGAACAATACTTCCTTCAGCTGGTGGATGCCCTTTCTGATCCCGGCATTATTGATGGGTATCTTTTCGAAAGACCTGCGTATCAGGAATATTATTCTTTTCGCCACCTTAAATGTGCTCAGTATTTTCCTGGTATTAAGCCTGGCCTCGACTAAATTGCCCTGGTATTTGATACCCATTTACCCATTTTTGGCGATAGCCAGTGGGCTTTTTATTTTTCAATGTTTGGAGCTGCTATGGCAATGGAAAGGACCGGAAAAATTATGGACCTTTAATTTCTTGCCCATTTGTTTTTTGATCTTGATTGGATATGCACCCTATTCTGCTATTTTGGATTCAACTTTGGGAGGGAATTATTATAAACCAAATCCTGCTTTGAATGATGCAGGCGTTTATTTCAAAAATGTCCTTTCAGGTGATCATACATTGAACTGCAATGTAATCTGCGGGGATAATTACCCCTTATTCTGGTATTACTCCGTAATAAACAGACAGCAGTCACTCCTATTTGAAAAAAACAAGGAAGAATTGCAATGTGGTATGAAAGTCCTTACCTGGGAGCAAGGGGTAAAGGATTTTATACAGGATCACTATGTTTTTAATATTGAGGAGAATTTCCGGAGCGTAACAATTTTTCAAATACTGGGTGAAAAATTGGATGGGATCAATGGCATTCCTATCAAACATTAAACCAATCATGCGGTGTTTTTTATGACAGCCATTGAGCTAAAAGAAAAAACGGAATGTTATTTACTGGCGCTTGGCATCCCAATTAATTTGGGTCTTCCGCCTATTGAAGAGCAAGATGATTTTATTTTCAGAACTGCAGAAGAAATTGCAGGAAGGACCATTATTTTAGCTTACCTGGGCGTCTATTCTGAAGGCCATGATAGTCAGGAAATCATTGATTTTTTCAAATCCGAAGACCTTTGGAATTCGGTTTCCGAACATGAAAAAGAACTTCTGCTAAAAAACAAACTGACCAAGCAGGATAGGATAAATTTATCATGGCGATCTGAAGGGATGTATTTATTGTTGTGGGTCATTAGAAAAATCGATCAGCTGGTACTACCCACAAAGCAGTGTGATATTGGCAACATGCTTGATTTATTGCCAGGTTTCTTAACCTCACCCAAGGAATTTATAAGCAATGCAAGCATTCGATCCAATAAAGAACTCCTGGATCACTCAGACTTGATCTATCGATTGCACTGGGCTACCCGTGAAGCGCAATTAAAAGGTGAGAAGAAACCTGCTGATCTGGAGGAAGAAATAATTCAGGAATGGCATTATGCTATAAATTGGTTGACTTATTATGATGATGACTGGGATGATATTCCTACTGACACTTAGAAATAAATTCCTCTAAATCAAAGAGGGTGCGTGTACGGAACGTAATATTGCTACTTGAATATTGCTTTAAATTTCCGTAGCTGATTATTCGGTACAATACTCAAAAAATGGCTGGCTTAGGATACCTGGATTTTTACCAGAACCAGAACATTATGGAAAAACTTCTGAGAGAAATCAGGAATTGTAAAGCCTGCGAGAAATTTCTTGTATCAGGAGTCAATCCAATCATAGCAGCAAGTACCAAAAGTCGATTGCTCATTATTGGCCAGGCGCCAGGAAAAATAGTTCATAACACCAATATTCCCTGGAATGATAAAAGTGGTGACAATCTTAGAAATTGGTTAGGAATTGATAAGGATACCTTCTATAATCCGGATATCATTGCTTTGATGCCAATGGGTTTTTGCTATCCAGGAACTGGAAAATCCGGTGATCTGCCACCCAGACCCGAATGTGCTCCACTTTGGCATCAAAAACTGCTGGGAATGATGAAAAATGTACAGTTAATAGTACTAATTGGGCAATACGCACAGAATTATTACCTGGGCAATAATGCGAAAGCAACCTTGACTGAATCCGTACGTTCGTTCCAGGAGTATCTACCAAAATATTTCCTGCTCCCGCATCCTTCCCCACGAAATAATATCTGGCTAGCAAAAAATCAATGGTTTGGAAGGACCAACTTACCCGCATTAAAAAGTTGTGTTCAGCAAATCCTTCATACGTAGATCGGATAGTTTCGAATTATGACTTCGTTGGTTGTTGGTCAAAAGACAAAAAGCCTGTAGATACCACCATCTTTAATGGATCGTACGCTCACCCGCTGTGAGGTCCCTTGCTCCCGCCGTAGCCTTTGGCGAAGGAGAACCTTCGTCGGGATGACATTCGCCAACATAGTCGCCGTATGAAGGATTCGATTGCAGATCCAGCCCCTTCGACTTCACTCAGAGGCCGGACTCTCCCATTACCAAATCATCCCATTACCAAATCACTGTTGTCCGGTAAAAATTAAAAACATTCAATTTTCGCTCATAACGTCTTGATAGTCAGTTGTGCATAATGGCTTTTTGAAAAGTAAGCCCTCCAAGGTAAAGGTGCTCTTTGTATGCTTTTACTTCAGACCAACAGTGAAAAGTTGTTCTTAGACCCCGTCTAAGAACTGCTGGATTTGCCATTTTCACCAGCCATAGCTGCAAGCGACGGCTGGCCCCCCGATGGCGGAGTAATTCATATGCATTTGAAGCAAAAACCCACTTGGAAATCCAGTCGTGACTAGACGGGGTCTAGCCACCCGCGCCCACCATAGCTTCTAGCGACGGTGGGAACCTTCTACTTTTTATCTAATGTACCAGTTGTTTAAAGTACCTACCAATGGCTTGAACATCCGAAAAACAGCGTTATACTTTTGTCTTTCGACTTTCTACTAGTAAAGGTGTTTTCCTTTTCAAACAGCCTCTTTTCAATTTTAATCAAAAAGTTTACCGGACAACAGTGATTACCAAATTACCAAATCATGAATTCGCTCCCCGAATCGCAGCAATTCCCGGAAGTTCTTTGCCTTCAAAGAATTCCAGCAAAGCGCCGCCGCCGGTACTTACATAGCTGACTTTATCGGCAAACCCGAATTTATTGACGGCTGCTACACTGTCCCCACCACCTACCAGAGAGTAGGCGCCATTTGCCGTCGCTTCTGCAACGGCTTCTGCGATGCATTTGGTGCCATGTTGAAAGGGTTCCATTTCAAAGACCCCCATCGGGCCATTCCATAGAATGGTTTTGCTTTCGAGGATTACATTCCGGAACATATCGCAGGCCATAATCCCGATATCCAGGCCCATCCAGCCATCCGGGATATCATGATTCTGGGCGGAGGAAATATTTGCATCAGCCGCGAAACGATCCGCAATGATGGAATCGGCCGGAAGGTGAATACAACAGCCCTTTTCCCTTGCCTTATTCATCAACTCCAATGCCGTACCCAGTCGCTCCTCTTCTACCAGTGAATTGCCCACTTTACAGCCCTGGGCCTTCCAAAAAGTATATGCCATACCACCACCAATGATGATATCGGTAGCCTTATCCAGCAAATTTTCGATGATGAGGATCTTGTCACTGACCTTGGCCCCGCCTATAATAGCCGTAAACGGTTTTTGTGGGTCCCGGATCACCTGCTCTGCTGCCTTGATTTCTGCCTCCATCAATAATCCGAACATCTTTTTATCCCTTGGGAAAAAGGAAGCGATTACCGCAGTAGATGCATGTGCCCGATGAGCGGTACCGAAGGCATCATTGACATACACTTCACCCAATTTGGACAGTTTCTCTGCAAAGGCTACATCCCCTTTTTCTTCCTCTTGGTAGAAGCGAAGATTTTCGAGCATCAAAATTTCACCGGGTTTCAAAGCCTGCGCCATTTGCAACGCCTCGTCACTACCGGCATCCGGTGCAAATCCAACAGGGCGCTTGAGGATCTCCGCCAGATGGGTGGCAACCGGTTTTAAACTAAAATCATTTAAGCTGAATTCCGGCTTTTTAGCAATCTCCTTCAAGGGGCGGCCCAAATGACTCATCAATACGATACTTCCACCATCATCAAGGATCTTCTGTATAGTGGGTAGTGCAGCGCGGATGCGGGTATCATCGCTGATAACACCATTTTTGATGGGTACATTGAAATCGACGCGGACCAGGGCTCTTTCGCCACTGAAAGAATGATCGGAGAGTAGCTGCATGAATCTAAATTTTTGTTCGGGGGAAATCACCCATGAAGGCCCAAAAATAAGAAAGGCCTTCCGCAGAAAGCCTTTCAAAATACACAGGTTAAAAATTATTTGGAGATCAGACCGGCAAAGTACTTAACAGTCCGTACAAGCTGGCTAACATAGCTCATTTCATTATCATACCAGCTAACGGTTTTAACCAGTTGATGATCACCGACAGTGATCACTTTCGTTTGGGTAGCATCAAACAGGGAACCGAAACGGGTACCGATGATATCGCTGCTTACAATTTCATCTTCATTGTAACCGAAGGATTCATTGGCAGCCGCTTTCATGGCAGCATTGACTTCTTCGATGCTGGTCTTTTTGCCCAGGATGGTATTCAGTTCTGTAAGGGAGCCGGTTACTGTTGGAACGCGTTGTGCGCCGCCATCCAGTTTACCTTTCAGTTCTGGTAATACCAGACCGATTGCTTTGGCAGCTCCTGTAGAATTCGGAACAATATTCTCGGCAGCAGCTCGTGCACGACGCAGATCACCCTTAGGATGTGGCGCATCCAGGGTATTCTGATCATTGGTATAAGCATGAACCGTAGTCATAAGGCCCGTCATGATTCCAAAAGAATCATTCAGCACCTTAGCCATTGGAGCCAGGCAATTGGTGGTGCAGGAAGCACAGGAAATAACCGTTTCAGAGCCATCCAGGATATCATGATTGACATTGAAAACAACGGTTTTCATCTCACCTGTAGCAGGTGCAGAGATCACAACGCGTTTTGCACCGGCAGTGATATGGGCTTCCGCTTTTTCGCGGTCAGTAAAGAAACCGGTACATTCCAGGACTACGTCAACATTATGTTGTCCCCATGGAATTTGAGCCGGATCTTTTTGGGCATAGATTTTAATGGTATCACCAGCAACGGTAATGCTATCATCATTATGAGTAACAGGTACTTCAAAACGACCTTGTGCCGTATCATACTTCAGAAGGTGTGCCAGTACATTTGGTTTGGTAAGATCATTGATAGCGACTACCTCAATACCTTCCATATTGTAGATCTGACGGAACGCCAAACGGCCGATACGGCCAAAGCCATTAATGGCCACTTTTACATTGCTCATAATGCGAATTGAAAATTTCGCGCAAAAGTAAAGAATTTAGAGGGATGTAGTTGTGCTTCAGTGCTGGCTGGGGCTGATCTTTATCATTATTTAAAGATTTAAAGATCTTGCTACTCGCCGATTTTCGCCTTTGTAACGCTAAAGGCCCGCCTTCACCGAATGGCTATGTCGGACCGAAATTCCCGATCCCTCAGCGAAGCCCACCGGCCCCCGGCCCCTGTGTGAAGTCGAAGGGTCCCGTACGAAAAGCTACAGTCGAAGTATTTTCCATATTCACAATCTTTGAAGGAACATACATAGCTGAAGAATAATAACAGATTCCCTCCGGAAAAGACAAAGAAAGTGTGCAGTACCACTCATTGCATCCTTAGTGAACTCAAAATCCCCGGACCATGAGTGAACTCAAATACACCCGCCGTTGTTTTCATGTATGCTCTAGCTTAGTGGTATTGTTTTTTAAGAAATAAAATCATGCGATCAATCTGGACAGGTGCTATCGGCTTTGGCCTGGTGAATATTCCCATCAAAATGTTTACTGCAACGGAAGACAGCGGCATTCCACTTGATATGCTTGATAAACACGATAATGCCAATATCAAATACGCCCGCATCAATGCCAATACCGGCGAAGAAGTGGCCTGGGGCGATATTGTGAAGGGTTATAAACTCAATGATTCGTACGTGGTCCTGGACGAAGAAGATTTCGAGGCTGCCAGTCCCAAGAAAAGCCAGGTAATTGAGATCGAGGAATTTGTAGCTGAAAAAGAGATTGACAGCACGTATTATGAGGCCCCCTATTATCTGGCACCCGATAAAGGCGGTGATCGTGTCTATGCCCTTTTCCGGGAAGCATTAAAGGAAGCCTCCAAAGTAGCTATAGGCACTTATGTAATGCGCGGCAGGGAACATTTATGCATGCTGAAAGCAGAATCAGATGCAATCGTATTGGTAAGAATTCGTTTTTCAGAAGAAATCCGAAGTACCAAAGACTTGCAGCTACCCGCCAACAGCACTATAAAGCCTGCCGAACTCAAAATGGCAATCAGCTTAATCGATCAGCTAAGTCCAAAGAAATTCGATATCAGCAAGTATAAAGACACTTATCACGAAGAATTGATGAAGCTGATCCATGCCAAAGCCAAAGGCAAGAAACCCACTACCCCGAAATTCAAGTTGGTCAAAAGCAATACTAAAGACCTGATGGCACAATTAAAAGCCAGTTTGGAATCGAAAAAATCCCGGAGGAAAGCGAGTTGATTGATTCGGTAATTTGGTTATTTGGTAATGGGGGGAACAATTTGAAGACTTGAAGATTTGAAGATGGGGGATCGGGGATGGAATTCAAGTGCTTTAATTGTTCAATAAAACAGTTGGAGCCAACTCTGCAATTACATTAGAAATATCATCCCGACGAAGGTCCACCTTCGCCAAAGACTATGGTGGGAACAAGGGACCCTACAGCGGGTGGGCTTATGCTTTTGCATTAGAAATGTCATGACAAAGCTGCTGTGGACTTTGTCAATGGCTGGCAGCCCTGGGTGATCGAAGGTGTTTGGATGGATTCAAGGACGCTATATCCAGGCTGGCAGCCGCTTTCGACGGAACTTTGCTAAGCTTAATTGGTGCCAGTAATACATGGTCCAAAAAGCATCCTGCATTGAATTCAAAGTCCTCAAGGAGCTTAAGATCTCCATTCAGAATACTTTGTTCGCCTACAGGATTTGCAAGATCAGATTGGACTACATTCAGCACATTCGCCCATTAACCTGAGGTACTATTTTCTAATATACCGGTATCCCTCTTCGCAACAGCCTGATACCAGATACCTGATACCAGATACCTGATACTTCAGAAAACAGCTTTCGACTATTTACTTTCTACCTTCAACTGCCCCCCATTTGGAATCCTCCCAAATAAATGCTAGTATTGGTAACAAGTTTTAGTTATCAATAGTATCAATCATGGAGCGCCACATCGTGCATATGGACATGGACACTTTCTTTGTGTCGGTCGAGCGGCTTCGCAATTCCAGCCTGATCGGGAAACCTATTATCGTCGGTGGAAGTTCTGACCGGGGAGTCGTCGCCTCCTGCAGTTATGAAGCGCGTCAATTTGGAATTCACAGTGCCATGCCTTCCCGGATGGCCCGACAACTTTGTCCGGATGCGATTTGGGTGAGAGGCGATATGGATGAATATAGCCGGCGTTCCTCAGAAGTTACAGAGATCATTACTGAAGCCGCCCCTGTCGTTGAAAAAGCCTCGATCGATGAACATTACCTGGACCTTAGTGGCCTCGACCGATATTTCGGTTGTATGAAATGGACCCATGAACTGCGGGGAAAAATCATCAAAGAAACAGGGCTTCCCATTTCATTTGGGATCTCCGTAAACAAGACCGTATCAAAAGTAGCTACCGGTCAGGGGAAGCCCAATGGCGAACTGGAAGTCCAGACCGGAACTGAAAAAGCATTCCTGGCGCCCCTATCGATCCGGAAAATCCCTATGCTCGGACCAAAGACTTATACCCTGCTTCGTAATATGGGAATCGCCAAGGTAGCTACCCTCCAGGAAATGCCCCCCGAATTAATGGAGCGAACGCTCGGCGATAATGGACTCAGCATCTGGAAAAAAGCAAACGGAATCGATGATACACCCGTCGTCCCCTATTCAGAACGAAAATCCATGAGCACGGAATCCACTTTTGATAAGGATACAACCGACATGGAAGCCCTCCGGGTCATTATAGTCAGCATGGTTGATGAACTGGCTTACGATCTCCGGAAAGAACAGCGACTCACTTCGTGTATAACAGTCAAGATCCGTTATTCCAATTTCGATACCCATACTCAGCAAGTGCGCATTGCTTATACCGCTGCCGATAATGTCCTCATCGAGAAAACCCTGGAGATCTTCCGGAAGCTCTATTCCAGAAGGATGCTGATCCGGCTTGTTGGTGTAAAGTTCAGTCACCTGATCAGCGGCAGTTACCAGATCGACCTTTTTAATGATACCGTTACCCAGATCAATCTCTGTCAGGCCATGGACCGGATACGGAATCGTTTTGGAGTAGACTCCCTGAAACGAATGGCAGCCATGAGCCATAAAGATTTTAAACAGGATACCCGGAAATACAAACCCAAGTAATGCTGATCAATGCCCATAGTTATTATAGTCTCCGGTATGGTGTGGCCGAACCGGAGAAACTGGTCCGCATCCTAATCCGGGAGGGCTTTGATACCGCTGTATTAACCGATATCAATACCAGCAGTGGTGTATTTGAATGGATAAAGGCAGGAAGAGCACAAGGATTTAATGCCCTGGTAGGAATGGAATTCAGAAATGAAGATGCACTTTGTTTCATTGGACTAGCCCGCAATGAGGCCGGGTTCCGGGAACTCAATGAATTGTGTACGGACTGCAATTTGAACGGACAACCACGGCCGGATATTGCCCCTGAATTCAAGGATTGCTTTATAGTCTATCCTTATGAGGCCAGGGCCACCGAAAAGCTCCGGGACTTTGAATATATCGGCGTGAAACCTTCGCAGATCAATAAGCTGAGAAAAACATCTCCAAAGGATTTGAGTCGATATGTGATCTGGCAATCGGTTACATTTCGTTCCGAACCGGGCTACAAACTTCATAAGCAATTACGGGCGATTGATCATAATCTGCTGCTTTCACAGTTGGCGCCGGGACAGTTTGCCACCTCGGATGAAATGCTCATCCGGGCAGATCAATTGCGCAAAGCATTTGCCGATTTTCCGGCTCTGATCCATAATACCCGCAAGCTCCTGGAGCAGTGCCGTTTCGATTTTGATTTCGAAGTCAGCAAAAACAGGAAAACCTATACAGGGTCCGCCTATGATGATCGTGAATTACTGAAGCGCCTGGCGATGGATGGCTGGAAGCATCGTTATGGCATCAAACACCTGGAAGCGCTTGGACGGGTCAATAAAGAATTGGATATTATTGATACGCTTGGCTTCTCGGCTTATTTTCTGATTACCTGGGATATCATTCGCTATAGTCAAAGTCGGGGCTTTTATCATGTAGGACGTGGAAGTGGAGCCAATAGTGTGGTGGCCTATTGTCTGGGCATTACTGATGTATGCCCGATAGAACTGGATCTGTATTTCGAGCGCTTTCTGAATCCGAGGAGAAAATCTCCACCTGATTTTGATATTGATTATAGCTGGAAGGAGCGGGATGATGTGCAGCATTATATTTTCAATCGCTATGGTCACCGCCATACCGCTTTATTGGGGACCATGAGCACGTTCAAAGACCGGAGCATCATTCGGGAGATGGGTAAGGTCTATGGATTGCCCAAAGGGGAAATCGATCAATTGGTTCATGACCCTGCATCCATGGCCAATAAGCATGAGGTTGCAGAACTGATCCTTTCCGTGCAGAAGCAGATCGAGAATTTTCCCAATCAACGGAGCATTCATGCCGGAGGGATTATGATTTCAGAGCAACCGATAACAGCTTATACAGCACTGGATCTGCCACCAAAAGGATTTCCAACGACCCAGTTTGACATGTATACCGCTGAGGACATCCATTTCGATAAACTGGATATTCTTTCTCAACGAGGGATTGGACATATCAAGGAAGCTGCTGATTTGATTCTTCGCAACCGGAAAGTGCGCGTGGATGTGCATGATATCGCATTATTCAAGAAAGATGAACAGGTCCGGAAACAACTGAAGAGTGCGGACACGATCGGCTGTTTCTATATTGAGAGTCCGGCCATGCGGGGATTGCTCAAGAAGCTGGAATGTGATGATTATCTGACCCTGGTGGCTGCCAGTTCAATCATACGTCCCGGTGTTGCAAAGAGTGGTATGATGCGCTCCTATATTCAGCGTTATCATCAACCAGAGAAGATTGAATATCTGCACCCTGTGATGGAAGATCAGTTGAAAGAGACCTTTGGGGTGATGGTTTACCAGGAAGATGTTCTGAAGGTTGGGCATCATTTTGGCGGACTGGATCTGGCAGATGCGGATGTTTTGCGGCGAATGATGAGTGGCAAATCGAGGAATCGGAAACACCTGGAGGAGATTGAAGCCCGGTACTTTACCAATTGCAAATCCTTTGGGTACCCGGACACATTAGCAAAAGAGGTCTGGAGGCAGATTGAGAGCTTTGCAGGCTATAGTTTCAGCAAGGCCCATTCGGCATCTTATGCGGTGGAAAGTTATCAGAGCCTCTATCTGAAAGCCCATTACCCCTTGGAGTTCATGACGGCGGTGATCAACAATTTTGGTGGGTTTTACAGTACCCGGGTATATGTCAATGAAGCCCGGAAAGCCGGAGCAACGATCAAGCTGCCTTGTGTCAATAACAGTGATCAACTCAGCTCGATCCTGGGGAAAGATATCTACCTGGGGCTGATCCATGTACAGAGCCTGGAAACAAGCCTGGTGCAGACCATGCTACTGGAACGAGCAAAGAATGGGCCATATCGCGACCTGGAAGACTTTGCCATTCGTACACAGGCAGGGCTTGCCCAGTTGATCTTATTGATTCGAACCGGGGCATTCCAGTTTACAGGTAAAAGCAAGAAAGTGTTATTGTGGGAAGCACATGCTTTACTTGGCAAACAACATCAGAAAATGGAAGCCGTGCCCTTATTCGAGACCCGTGCAAAGGAATACCGTTTGCCTGAATTTGAAACCGATCGGCTGGAAGACGCCTATGATGAAATGGAACTTTTAGGGTTCCCGGTTAGTATGACGCCATTTGATTTATTGAAAACGGATTACAGAGGGGATGTAATGACTCATGAGCTGATGCAGCATTTACATAAAAAAGTACGCATGGTGGGGCATTTCATTGCCAGCAAGTATGTCCGAACCGTCAAGGGGCAGGCCATGAATTTTGGCACCTTCATCGACGTGGAGAATCGCTTTTTTGACACGACCCATTTCCCGAAATCCCTGGAACATTTCCCATTTAAGGGGCATGGCAATTACTTGCTGGAAGGAACTGTAGTTGAAGAATTTGGATTCCCCAGCCTGGAAATTGATCGCATGGCTAAACTACCCGTAAAACCCGATCCAAGAAGTTTATAAATAGTAGCAACAGCATTGTAGGAACGAGACGTATTATCTAACAGCAATTAAAAGGAAATGTTATGGTGAATCAGGAAGCAAATGAACGATTTGAAAAAGGTCGTGGAGCGCAGTACAATCCAAAGAATCAATATCAGGAACAATCCTATGTCCAGTTACATGTAGAAGCTATTGATGACTGGATGCCAAATCCCTTAAAGACCGAATACATTTTTGATCAGAGTAAAACTCTGGTCAATAAGGTGACCAGTCCGGATGTGGGCATGCTCTATTCAGCAAATCCCTACCAGGGATGTGAGCATGGATGTGTGTACTGCTACGCCCGGAATAGTCATGAGTTCTGGTCTTATAGTGCCGGTTTGGATTTTGAAAGTAAGATTGTGGTCAAGAAGAATGCCCCTGCCCTGTTGCGAAAATTCTTTGAACATAAAAAATGGGAGGCACAGCCGATATCCTTATCCGGCAATACGGACTGCTATCAACCGATAGAGCGAAAAATGAAAATCACTCGGCAATTATTGGAGATCTGCCTGGAATACCGGAATCCGGTTGGGGTATTGACAAAAAATGCCCTGGTATTACGTGATCTGGACATTTTGCAGGAATTGGCAAAACTGAAGCTGGTAAAGGTCTATTCGTCGATTACCTCGATGGATGAAGATATCCGATTGAAGATGGAACCCAGAACGGCATCTTATCGTTCGAGATTAAAAGTTGTTGAGACGATGGCGAAGCATGATATTCCGACCGGTATCATGAATGCACCGATCATACCGGGCCTTACCGATCATGACATGCCCAATGTATTGAAAGCGGCTGCGGATGCCGGAGCCAAATGGGCTGGCTATACGGTGGTCCGATTGAATGGGGCTGTAGGGCCAATCTTTAAGGACTGGTTATACAAAGCGTTTCCGGACCGGGCAGATAAGGTCTGGAATGCGATCTGTGAATGCCATGGAGGTAAGGTCAATGATAGTCGTTTTGGGAACCGTATTGTAGGCGATGGAAAATTTGCGGAGATGATCAAAGCCCAGTTTACCTTGTATTGCCGGAAGAATGGGTTAAATACGGAGAAATTGGAATACGACAAAACTTTGTTTAGAAGGTTTAAAAACGGTCAATTGCCGTTGTTTTAGCTACGAACTTTGAGCTGTTTATGAACGTACAGGATCGCCGACTGATCATGACTGCTGATGGGTCACATTCCATCAGTTTGCCTGATTTAAACATTACATTTCATTCACGACATGGAGCTATTCAGGAATCCAAGCATGTTTTTATTGAAGCAGGCTATCGAAAAATCATGGAACGATTCCCATTGCAGCCGATTAATATCCTGGAAGTTGGGTTGGGAACAGGGCTCAATGCTTTTCTGACAGCCATTGCCTGTATGGAGAATGATCAATTAATCCGCTACACCGGCCTGGAAACTCATCCCCTGGATATGGCCACCTCAGCCAACCTGAATTATCCGGAACAATTGGGGCATGTCGATCTATTTGACAGCATTCAATTGGCAACCTGGAATTCACCGGTATCTATTCATAACACCTTTTCCATACGGAAACAATCGACGAATCTCCTGGAATATGAAGGCACCGATCCGTTTCACCTGATCTATTTTGATGCCTTTGCTCCGGATGTGCAACCTCAATTATGGACGGAATTTGTTTTTCAAAGCTTAGCCAGAAATACCTTGCCAGGGGGAATGCTGGTTACTTATTGTAGCAAGGGTTCTGTCAGGAGAGCGATGGAAGCTGCTGGATGGAAGGTGGAAAAATTACAGGGCCCAAAGGGTAAACGGGAGATGGTCCGGGCATCCATACCGGTTGCGATGTGATGATCAATTATTTTGTTTCACGCTAAGGGCGCTGCGGTTCCGCAACCCTTCGACTTCGCTCGGGGATCAGGTATTTTTCCTCGCCGTGGTTGGTGTCCCCACCACCGCTTCGAAGGGTGATCTTCAATTTAACGGACCCTTCGACTTCGCTCTCCTTCGACTCCGCTCAGAACCGGGGTCGGGGTTTCGACTCCGTTCAGGGATCAGAGTAGGTCCCGTTCCCCAATTACCAAATTATCAAATTGGTTCGCCATCTTCAAATTTTCAATTCTTCAAATTGGCTTCCATCTTCAAATCGGATCCCTCCCCTAATTACCAAATCATCAAGTTACCCAATCACCAAATCAGTGTCCTTCCATTTCACCAAGGAAACGTTCGGCATCGAGGGCGGCCATACAACCACTTCCGGCGGCACTAACCGCCTGACGGTAGATCTTATCCTGAACATCACCCGATGCAAAAACACCAGCAATATTTGTTCGTGTAGAATCTGGTTGCGTGATCAGATAACCCTGCTCGTCCATGTCCAGCCAGCCTTTGAAAATGCCAGAATTTGGTTCATGACCGATCGCCACGAAAAAGGCTTTGATCGGAATTTCCTGAGTTGAGTTATCCTGGATATTCCTGATCCGGAGACCTTCGACGGAGCGATCGCCAAGTACCTCATCGGTTTCACTATTCCAGTAAACTTTGATATTGGACGTTTTCAATACCCGCTCCTGCATTACTTTGCTGGCGCGCATTTCGGATCGGCGAACCAGCATATGTACATTGCTGCAGAGTTTGCTCAGGTACAATGCTTCTTCACAGGCAGTATCGCCGGCACCAACGATAGCCACTTCCTGGCCTTTAAAGAAAAAGCCATCACATACAGCGCATGCACTGACACCATGGCCATTCAATCGTTGCTCACTTTCAATGTTCAGCCATTTTGCTGAAGCACCTGTAGCAATGATCACGGAATCCGCTTCGATCCATTTTTCTTCATCGATTTCTACCTTGAAGGGCCTGCTCGAGAAATCAACTTTGGTGGCCAATCCCCAACGAATATCGGCACCCATCCGGGTCGCCTGTTTTTCGAAATCGATCATCATCTGGGGGCCCATGATGCCATCCGGATAGCCAGGATAATTTTCAACTTCGGTGGTAATGGTTAACTGGCCACCGGGCTGAAGACCCTGGTATAATACAGGTTTCAGATTAGCACGGGCAGCATAGATCGCAGCAGTATATCCGGCAGGGCCGGAGCCTATGATCAGGCAATGAATCTTTTCGATTTCAGTCATGTGGAATGCAGTAAAAACGCTGCAAGTTACATAACCCCTTATTTTGGAACCACTATGGTTGTATATGTTGAACCATAACCTGCCCAAATCCCCAGTGCACCATTCATAACATTAGACTGTACGTTAATAGGTGATGCAAATGGATTGCCGGTAGTACCCAGCGAATATTCGAGTGTCGTATAGAAATTAAAGACCCCCCTATCAATTGCTGCCCATTTGAGAGTTACCGTATCCCCTTTAAAAACGTAGCCGGTACTATCCGTAAAGTCAATATTACTACTGGCAGAGCCCGCTTGCAATTGATACCGGGCATTTTTAGCCCCATTCACGATCCCATCATCAAAAACAGAATTTGGTCCGGGATAGAAGGGTTCACTATTTCTACGGGTAAAATAGCGCACAGCATTTCCAATTGTATCCGGATCGGAGTAATAAACATTTAACTGCATGGCTGTCGGTGCTTTTGGAGGTATTGTTCCGGGAGCTACCGCTGTTAGGGAATCTACAGCTTTTGGGTATGGGATTTTGGTATAGCTATTATAGCTTTTACCTCCAGATTCAATATGAAGGGAGTAGGTATTTCCCGTTTCCCCTTTAAAATTGGCCGCAACAGGATCCGTCAAATCAATCGAATAAAAATAGAATTTAGCAGCTGTTTGCCCACTGGTTGTGTCCAGGATATATTCCTTAAGCTGGATCTCAGTGGTTCCATCACTTACTTTTACGATGGCATCATGAATAAAGGAATTTTGCAGCGTGGTGAGATCCACCTTTGAAAAATAGCCAATGGATTGGGTCAAGACTACAAATGGTGGGTTACCGGTTTCGATCTGCCCATTCACTACTAATTGCGGAGCACCGGTAGTCAAATTGATCTTTACTTCTTTCTCACAGGAAAGCAGCAATAACAAGACTCCATAGCATAAAAAGCTACGAATATATCTGGGAACAGCAGTGTATCGAATCAAGCGGGACATTGTAGCAAAATTAGGAATAAGTCGCTAAGTTGAAATTTACACAATAGCGTTCAGAGACCGAATTACTTCAAATGGCAATATTCTGAACTTATTTGGTCCGAAGTTTAATTAGTAGCGATATAAAAACTAACAATCTATTGGCTGAGATAGTTTAGAACATTCGGGCCAACTTTGCTGCTTCTATGAGGGAAATACCACCCATTGTCAAAAACCTGATCATTATCAATGTGATCCTGGCCATTTCACAGCATGTGCTGTATTCCAGTTATGGCATCGATATTCAGGTTTACCTCGGACTGCATTATTTCAGAAGTGAATTGTTTCGTCCCTGGCAGCTTATCACCCATATGTTCATGCATGGGGATCCAAGGAGTATTAATGAAACGATCATTCACCTGCTTTCCAATATGTTTGGACTATGGATGCTGGGTTCCATCCTTGAAATGAAATGGGGTCCTAAGCGATTCCTGATCTTTTATATTATCTGTGGAATAGGTGCGGCTCTTTGCCAGCTAGGGGTTTCAGCGCTTCAATATGAGCCCATCGTCCATGCCTATCAGAACTATCTGATTAATACCAATCTGGACCAGTTCATTTCATTTCTACAACATCATTTGGTAAGAGGTGCGAATCCATTTTACATCAATCGATTAAAAGAAAATTTCGATCTCTGGAATGCAGATCCTGGTAATACCCTATATGCCAAACTTTCCCAGCAACGGCTGCATGATTATATTTTTGGGGCCAATGCCATCGGTGGAATACATGTTAATGGATTGGTCGACGAGGGGATGGTGGGCGCTTCCGGTGCTATTATGGGCATACTGTTCGCATTTGGGTATCTTTTTCCCAATCTGGAACTGATGTTACTGTTTTTACCCATTCCGATTAAAGCAAAATGGTTTGTGTCGATCTACGCCCTATTTGAATTGTATTCAGGCATCCGGAATTCTGCCGGAGACAATGTGGCCCACTTCGCTCATATTGGTGGAATGTTATTTGCATTTATCCTATTAAAAATATGGCATTACCGCTTCGGCGACCGTAATTTTTAAGTTTATCTTAGTATGTTATCTAGTTATTTTTATGTCTGATGAGCAACCTTAAATCACCCTCATTTCGTATTCCTGGTTATGCCCAGAATGCGGTCTTTCAATTGATCATCGCGACTGGCGTTGGATTTATTATGTACCAGGCTGCTCGGGTGACACTGATCGTTTTTGGAGTTCCCGGGGGAGCAGCACAAAACAAAGTCATGCCTCTCGTGGCACTGAGTCCGGTTCACGATTTCCTCAAACATGCCTGGACCCTGGTGACTTATGGCTGGGTTCACAATGGTTTTATGGAATGGATCAGTAACATGGTCTGGCTTTTCACGTTTGGAAATGTTGTCCAAAACCTGGTTGGATTTCGTCAGGTCATTCCCACCTTTATTTATGGATTGCTTGTAGGTGGCCTCTTCTGCCTGGGTGTTCAGTTGATCCCTGGCTTATTAACTCCTTCGCCTTTTGTGATGAGTTCCATTGCTGGTGTGATGGCCCTTTCTGCAGCAACAATAACACTGGCTCCGAAATACCGCTTCTACCTGGGTGAGAATTTCAGTATTCCTCTGATGCTTGTTTATGGCATTTTTGTCATCCTTAATTTGTTGTCCTTCTCTTCAAGTCTACCCATGATCGCGCTTTGTATAGGTGGACAATTAGCCGGCTATACCATGATGAAACTGGTTCAAAATGGTCATCAACCTGGAAGCTGGATGTACCAGATCACTGGTTTTTTTAGTGGTTCCCTCACTCCGGATGAATCCAGGCTGCGCAGTAATCGTAACCGGAAACGCCAGCAAACGCTTCAATTGAGTCGTAAAAAATCCAAAACGGAAATTACGCAGCGTAGTGTGGATGAAATTCTTGAAAAGATCCATCAGCGCGGCGTCAATTCCCTGACCAATCAGGAACGAGAAATTCTGGAAGCAGCCGCCAACCGGGAAACTCAGGATTAATATCCCTGGTTTCGTAGCTTGGCTGTGCGGCAATTATGGAAGTTTTTCTAAAACAGCTGGAAACAAATCGGATCTTCCGAATATTCACTCCTTTAATCCTCATTTTGGGGGTGATAGTGCTTTATTGGAACGCCCTTCATCTGGATCTCTGGAATGATGAGATCTATTCCCTGATTCATTTCCAGCAGGTACCGATTCTTCAAACCGTAACTGATTATCATGAATCTAACAATCATATTTTCTTCAACCTGCTGTTGAATGTTTATTTAAAACTTATTGGCAACCCAGACACCTTAAAACTATTCCATAACCCCGCATGGCTTAGGATCATTCCACTTCTGTTTACCCTTGCCAGCTACCTGATCTTTTTTGTGTGGATCAAAAAAATGCAGGGCATGTTTACGGCAATACTTGCCTGTTCCCTACTGGCTGCCTCTATACCCTATTTCAATTTTGCCTTGCAGTACCGGGCATATTCATTGTTGATCCTACTTGGCACCTGGTTTTCCTATCAATGCTGGCTGTATTTTATTGACTATAAAAAAATCCGATTGCTATGGACAGGAATTATTACAGCCTTAATGTTCTATGCACATCCTGCAGGTTTGTACCTGATCATTGCTATCTGGATCGCTACCTGCCTTTTTTTTCCACCGATTAGGTCCAAAAATGAAACGCAATCCATTCAAAGCCGGATGATTCTTCTGGCAATGATCCTGGGGGGTATTGCAGCTGGACTCGCCTATTTACCCGTCATCAAACAGATAATGGCCAATCCATGGGTGGCCGGTCATAAGATCAATAATCTGCAATTCCTCAGAGATAAGTTCTTTTCCTGCACCTACCAGTTACTGTTCTCTGAAGGATGGGTGTTCGTTTTAGCCATTATTGGATTTGGCTTGCAGGCATTTGCTCCGGGGAAAATTCAAACAGCTCCCGCAAGTAATATTCGCTGGATGATGTGGTGTCTGGGAATCTACTTCGCTTTTTTCCTGATTCCATTTATCCGTCATGATGATGCGCCTCAACGGACCTTTATCATGCTGATCCCATTTATAATAACCGGACTAAGTTTGGGCGTAGATGCATTGGCTCAATCTATTTTGGGAGGGCGATATCAAAGGCTGCTGATATTAATCGTTTCATCCGCTTTAATTTTTATGATTCCACGTGGTATTTATGAGCGAAATATTGTTGCCCGTCAATTCATCCTAAATGAACGGGAAAATGCCTCCCTTATGAATGCGTATTACCTGGATAACTTTCACCCCATGGTATGGGCAGCATTCGCAAAAAAGCATTCAGAAAGTTCGCATCTGGCCCTCTACTCCGGGATCACTTACCGTCAGGAAATGCCACAATATCTGGAGACGCTGGGCATTCCCTATCAGGAATACCGGAGCCTGGAACAGCACATGCTTGCGCCGGATTCATTCCTTGTACTCACATTGTTTCCGAATAAATTCATGAATATGCATGCCTCATGGATTGATTGTGTGCCGCTAACGAAACCGAATGTCCTTTACACCCTGCTTTTTGTCAAAAAAAAATCGAATCCTGGGGTAGTAACGCATTAATTTGGTACTGAAAATCCTGGAATATATCTCACTCATTGAAATCCTCTCTACTTCACAGGCTGGCTAGCAGCATTGCATTTGTCGCCACACTATTGGTAGCAATTTGGCTGAGCTGTTGCACCTTCGCTTCCTTTATTTCCCCGCTTCGAAATAAGTATCTGGCTTTATTTAGTCTGAGTAGTCCATTTGCCATTATAGCCAATTTCATGGTCCTGTTTATCTGGCTTTTTCTGGCACGTAGAAAATGGAGGATTATTATTCCATTGGCAGCGCTGGGTTTTTCCTACAAGTTACTTTTGAGTGTTTTTGGATGGCATTTCTTTCAGCATCAGGAGATGTTTGCAGGTAAAAACCGACTGAAAATGATGAGCTGGAATGTGCATGGAATGGGCATTTTTGATAGGCCTGTAAATCATAGCACGGACGACCGGATCATAGAAATGATTAAAACGGAAGCTCCGGATATCCTATGTCTGTCTGAATTTTACACCTTACACAACAATGCGCTTAAACCTTACAGCACTCTATTAATGAAGGCCTGTGGTTATAAGGAATTCCGCTTCTGTTATGATAATACACTAGGAACAAAAATTTACCTGGGAACAGCAGTATTTAGCCGCTTCCCTATTTCGAATTTCAGTACGCATCCGTTGCATGTGAGCCGGAATGGATTGGTAGATGTGCAGATGCTTCAATATGATGTGCAACTTCCGGATAGTGAGACCATTCGGGTATTCTTTACCCACTTGCAATCCTTCCTCCTGAGTGATGGTGAGAAAACCTATATCGAAGAAGTTCGCAATCGGGATACCGATCTGGTGGTTGCTAAATCAAGGCCCTATATCCGGCGATTTGGGGAAGCTTATGTAAAAAGGGCTATTCAGGCGGATACAGCCGCCGCTATCATTGCCCGAAGCCCTTACCCGGTCATCATCTGTGGGGATTTCAATGATCTGCCAGGGTCTTATACCTACGGTAGAATGCAGGGCAATTTAAACGATGCCTTTGCAGCGCATGGATCCGGAATGGGAAGAACCTATAATCGCTTTTCGCCGACACTCCGAATTGATTATATATTCTATGATCCTCATTTCCTGCACATTATCGGGTATCATTCTCCCGCTACCTCATTAAGTGATCATAATCCGGTAATCGCCAATTTCGAATTGAAATAGGTGCCTTTCCATACCTCTTAATGCAATAATTTATAAGGCCTTTCGCAAACTTGAAGACTCCATCAGCACTTTAGGGGCCTACACATCCGTATTTTTGCCGCCTTATGCCGGACTTACTCCTTTATAATTCGCTTCATCGGAAAAAAGAAGTTTTTAAACCCATTACACCCGACCATGTCGGTTTGTATGTCTGCGGCCCTACCGTAAGCGGGGAAAGCCATCTTGGCCATGCCCGTCCCTATATCACGTTTGATGTGGTTTACCGCTACCTGCTGCATCTGGGGTATAAGGTCCGTTATGTCCGCAATATCACCGATGCCGGACATTTTGAGGAAGAAGGAAAGCTTGCACAGGATAAGGTTTCTGAGAAAGCCCGGCTGGAACAAATGGAACCCATGGAACTCGTGCACAAATACACGAACCTCTTTGAATGGGGCATGCGGTTGTTCAATAACCTGGACCCTGCAATAGAACCAACTGCTACCGGACACATCATCGAACAGATAAGCATGATCGAGGATATCATGGCCAAGGGTTATGCTTATGAGGTGAATGGATCCGTTTATTTTGATGTCAAGAAATATGCCGAGCATTATCCCTACGGTGAACTAAGCGGGCGCGTCATGGATGATCTGCTGGAAACAACCCGTGAGTTGGAAGGCCAGGATGAAAAACGCAATAAAGTGGACTTTGCCCTTTGGAAGTCTGCTCCGCCTCAGCATATCATGCGCTGGAAAAGCCCCTGGGGAGAGGGTTTCCCGGGCTGGCATATCGAATGCTCTGCGATGAGTGCCAAATATCTTGGAGACGTTTTTGACATTCACGGTGGAGGTATGGACCTTCAATTTCCCCATCATGAAAGTGAGATCGCTCAAAGCACCATTGCTCATGGCCATGCACCTGTGAATTACTGGATGCACAATAATATGATCACCATCAACGGCAAGAAGATGGGTAAGAGCTATAATAATGTGATCAAATTCACCGAGCTCTTTTCAGGCAATCACCCGATGCTGGAACAGGCCTACCACCCAATGGTGATCCGTTTCAATATTCTTCAAACGCATTACCGAAGTACCCTGGATTTTTCCAATGAGGCTTTGCAAGCCAGTGAAAAGGCATTGAAACGGATGTGGGATGGCTACGAGACCTTGCAAAAGCTTGAAGGAAGCGCCACTCCATCCAATACCCCTGAATCACAGGAATTAGAGACCAAGGTCAAAAACCTGATCGCTGAACTTCCGGAGTTCATGAATGATGACTTCAATACCGCTAAGGTGATTGGCAACTTGTTTGAGATCGTTCCGATTATCAACAGTATTAAAATGGGGCAATTGCCAGCCAATACTTTAGGTGCGTCCACTCTAAGCCTTCTGAAAGAAAGCTTCAAGGTTTATGCGGAAGATATTCTGGGACTGCAGGGAATGCAACAGAGTGTCGACAATTCCAAGCTGGATAAGGTCATTGCGGTGCTGACAGATATTCGAAAGGAGGCCAAAACCAGAAAGGATTTCGCAACTTCCGATGCGATCCGCAATAAACTGGCAGAGTCTGGTATCCTTTTAAAAGACGAAAAGGATGGCAGCGTCAGCTATTCACTCCAATAAAGGCGCATGAAGAACCTAACGCGTATTTTTCGGTATCTGAAAGGATACACCAGTTCGCTCGGATTATATACTCTTTGTACGATCCTCGCATCGGCATCCGCAGTTCTGTCCATCGGACTTTTGATGCCGATTTTGAGTGTATTGTTCTTTAATGACAATACGCATCCGAATTCCGGAACTTCACTACAGGACCAGTTATTGGTCTTCGCACAGAAACTCGCTGGTACCAATGATAAGCTGAGCATTCTTGGCATTATCTGTGTGATCGTCGTCATTTTCACCCTGCTCAAGAACCTGTTTAGCTTTCTGGCCATTTCTGTTTTACTTCCCATGCGGCATGGGGTCGTCCGGCAATTGCGGAATGAGATGTTCACAAAATTGCTGAGCCTTCCCATCGGATATTTTACGGAGGAGCGTAAAGGGGACCTTATGAGTCGGATGACCAATGATGTTACGGAAGTCCAAACTTCCGTGATGAGTGTTATGGAGGTATTCATACGCGAGCCAGTCCTGATCCTGTTTTATTTAGGAGCTATGATCTGGATCAGTCCTCAATTGTCCCTCTTCCTCCTCTTGTTCTTACCGCTGTCAGGCCTGGCCATTGGCAAGATCGGGAGTTCCCTACGCCGCTATGGTCGCACGATTGCGGAACAAATGAGTGATATCAATAGTGTGCTGGACGAGACCTTGTCCGGAATGAGGGTCGTGAAAGCGTTTAATGCGGAGAAGAGTCAGTACCTGAAATTCCTGAAACTGAATAATGAGAACTTCCGGCTTAAGAATAAATCGGCATCCCGGCAGGAAATGGCTTCACCATTGAGTGAAACCATGGGGGTTATGGTGGTCGCAGTAATTTTATGGTTTGGTGGGCGGCTGGTGCTCAAGGATCATACCCTCAAGCCTGAAAGTTTTATTGCGTACATCGCTTTATTTACGCAGATCATTAATCCGGTCAAGAACCTTTCCAGTGCTTTGAATCAGGTCTCGAAAGGGAGTGCAGCTCTGCTTCGGATGGAAGAAGTATTACAGGCTACCAATCTGATCACGGAATTGCCCAATGCCAAATCCATCAAAAGCTTTAATGAGCAGATCGAGCTTCGGAATGTCTCCTTTAATTATGGAGATAAGACCATCCTTCAGGATATTAATCTGGTGATCCAAAAGGGCAAGACGGTTGCCCTGGTAGGCTCTTCAGGTGCCGGAAAGAGTACCCTGGCGGATCTGATACCTCGTTTCCATGATGTAAGTTCCGGGGAGATATTGATAGATGGTGTGAATATAAAAGAGCTGAAGCTGGATGAATTGCGCCGACTGATGGGTATCGTAAGTCAGGAGCCCATCCTGTTCAATGATACCCTGTATAACAATATCAGCCTGGGAACAGGAGGTGCTACTCAGGAAGGCGTGGAAGCTGCAGCTCGTGTGGCACATGCGGATGGTTTTATTGTTGGCAAAGTGGAAGGTTATCAGACCATAGCTGGTGATCGTGGGACCCGGCTTTCTGGAGGTGAACGCCAAAGGATCACGATTGCACGAGCGGTGCTGAAGAACCCGCCGATCCTGATCCTGGATGAGGCTACTTCATCATTGGATACGGAGAGTGAGCGCATTGTTCAGGAAGCCATCAATAACCTCATGCAGGACCGAACCTGTATCGTGATCGCTCACAGGTTGTCAACGGTACAAAATGCCCATGAGATCATTGTTCTGGATAAGGGCAGGATTGTGGAGCGGGGGAACCATGTGAGTTTGCTTGCAGCCGGAGGGATTTACAGCAATCTGGTTGCGATGCAGCAGGTGAGGTGATAAGTCACCGTTGCTACTTCCTTGATAGGATGCATGCAATCGCTTGAATAGCTAACTCAATGCTGGACCAAGACTTTTGCCACTTGCCGTTTCACGCCATCAGTAATGTTTAAAAAATAAATTCCGGAAGGAATATCGCTGGTATTGAGCCTGCTTGATTTTTCAGAAACTGTCAGGCTTCGGATCATCTGGCCTGAAATGCTGCATAATGAAACGATTATTGCAGCGTTTGCATCCACTTTTGTAATGGTGACGAAACTGTTTGCGGGATTGGGTGAAATGCTGAGCAGGTCTTCAGGAGTGACTGCGCCAACATCTAATTTCGAAACATTGATCTTTTTGCCGAAAATGGAATTACCCAGCTTCATATAAATATACCTGACATAATCATCATAAACCCCGCCGTTAAATGTTGTCATAGCGAAGGAAACCGTCTGACCGAAGCCAGGCATATAAGTTTGAAAATAGCTTGCATCATCAGGTGCGCCCAGGACGCCACCAAAGCTTACACAGCCAGCAGTTCGTGAAATACTAATTGGGGGTAAATCGCTTCGGGTAATAAAATAATGAGCAGAGTCAAATGTTTGCACAAAGTACCTGCTTTGAAGTCCGCCATAGTAAATTCCACTTTTAAGCGGTCCTTGTTCCATGCTAATAAATGGCGCAGAACCAACACTAAAAACTGTGTCAGAATGATTGCGGATCATGGTTGAAGAACTATCAAAATAGCTGAAAGCCGGATTGGAAGAAGAGGGGGGAATAAAACGATGCAACTTCCAGAAAGTTTCCGTCTTAATTGAGACAATTCCTGCATTAGCATTAAGAAGCGTAAATGCAAGCACAGAATCATGGGTTACAATCAATGTTTCCGGAGTGAAATCGGGATTATTATCTACGTTTTTATCCTCTTGATAGATCCATTCATTTCCCGGAGTGTATTTCCAATTCAGGTCCACAGTTGAAGGGCCAGGATTCATGAGCCACTTTGGCAAACGCTTGTGCTGTGTAGAATCGATGGTACAGGCAGTACGATCCATGGTATTGATCGTATTCGGAAAACGGAACAGGTCAAGATTTTGCAGCCAGCCATGGTTTTTGGATAGTTGGAACACTTTATTGTTGTAAGGATGCGCAACTGCTAAATTGCCAGAATAAGCCTGGATTGTTATCGTCTTAAAGCTATCCAGCACGCCATCCACTATCGTGGTCCCCGTCAAAGAAATACGTCCCTTGAAAATGAGTCCGGATGTGTCATGAGCTATGGTCCAACTACTTCCAATGAGGTCAAGGGTGTGTATAGAAATGGTATCATGGAAGCTATTAAAATAGTACTCAACACCACTAAGCTTATGTATCATATGGCTGCCCAGCCAGGAGGGGGCTAAGGTATCGACACATTTATTAGAGGGTGTGAATAGAAAGGTATCCCTGACAGTTGTGTAAAAATTAAAAATGGAATCGCCGTTAATTCCGGATACACCAGTGGTAAAGCTGATTCGCAATAATGAAGTATCAGGTACACCTGGAATAGGTGAATTTAGGTATTGAAAATAGTGTCCGCCATAGGAACTATGCTTCCCTGCCGAATAATAGACCGTATCGAATTGTTTTACGGTTTGCCAATTTTGTGCATTGCCAGTTTCAGCAAATAAAAAAAGCCAAAAGATTAATAGGGCCCATTTCATAATTTGGGTTATTTGAATTGTACGAAACAATAATGTTCTATTGCATTATGATTTATATTAGTAAGTTAATAGAAAGGCAAGAAAATAAGCTAAATAAAATTTTCAGGGATCCAAATGAAATCGCGTGACGTATTAGGTACTACAGTCAAACAGTAGAGGGTTATTCCGATGCCCCTGTCGAGGCACTTCTGAACTTACAATCCCTAATTGCGGAGAGTTGGTTACAAGCATTGAATAAATTACTCTCTGCCATCAGGGGATGGCAAGACCATCCGTTCTTAGACGGGGTCTAAGAACAACTGCTACTTTCAATAGATAAGGCGACCAGAAACTCAATTATCCTCCACACACCATTCCGCGAAGGAGTTGGGCGTCTCTTCTAATCGTACAGCATACAGCTCAAATGAGTTTTGCAAAGCTGCTTTCAGTTCATCCACAAAATGCAACAACAATTGTTCACAAGTGGGTTGAAAGGCTACATGGATGACTTTCTCGAATTGCTGAAAAAGGCCTTCCATAGTGGCATACGGCGCTTTTTCATTGATGACCAGTGCATGATCATAATTCTTAAGGATACGCTCCGAAACCAGCTCCTTCAAATTCCCAAAGTCTATGACCATACCCAGCTTGGGATTCTGGGCATCCTGGATAAGCTGCCCTCTTAGGGTTACACTCAAATGATAGGTATGTCCATGAATATTCTTACAGGGGCCATCATACCCATATAGCGCATGCGCCATGTCGAAATTGAACTTCTTGGTAACCCGTACTCGTTGTCGTTTCATGATTATATATTTTCTCCCCACTGCGCTAACTCCTCCTCAGACCATAGACCCGGGAAAAATATCCTTCGCTGATATTTTGGATGCATATACTTCCTCCAGTCACTACCACCGGTGGCTGCTGCATCCCCTAAGTACTTCGCCGCCGCGTGATAATGCGCCATTACCCATACCACATTTACCGTATAGTCATAGTGCCGCATAGCTGCAACCAGCGCTTCATTGTTCCTCGATGCATCCGGAAGCTGCTTGAACACGGACCAAAGATTGGTTGTATGATATGCCTCCATTTTCGAAAGAAACAGGGCCTTATACTTCTCCTCAAATAATCGGATGAGGGTATTTTTCTTGCCTGTCTGATGATCCTTCCCTGCAGCCTGCCAGTATAAATGCTCGTAGGCTAATTCCGGTGCAGCATTAGGATCCATATCCGAACGGAACCGCTGATCAATGAGATTAATCCGTTCCGTTGAGGCAAATTCAATGATGCGATATTGCGCACTCTGAAAACCGCTCGCGGGAGTAAGTGTATTCCGAAACCGGAAGTATTGCTCCGGATCCATACCATCTCCCATAATAGAAAATGAAGAAGCCAGCATATCAAAATACCGACTGATTCTACGCAGTTTCTCAGCAAAGAATGCAGGCTCAATATTTTGGCTGCTACTTACCTGATCAATTTCCCAAAGCACCATTTTGAAGATCAGTTCATTGATCTGATGGTACATGATAAATACCATCTCATCCGGCTGAGTAGTTCTTTGAATCTGCAGACTCAACAGGGCTTCCGGCAGGATATAATCCCAATAGGTGATCGGTTTGGCCCACACCAGACCTTCCAAATGTGTATCCGGATTCTGATCAAGGTCCAGGTATTTCTGGTTGATCTGTTCAATGATGGCAGCCTGCTTTGGATCCATTATATCTTATTTACGCGACTAAAGTCTGATCCCAATATAATCATGTATTATGCTATCAATGGCTTCAGTGGATGTAAGATCGCTGATCGTATTATCATGGATCAGGTCACGGATCATGGATTCCTGCTCATTCCCCTTTTTCAAGGCAGTCTGATACTCGATATCTGTAAAGGACACCATGGAGTACAATGGAAAGTATGATTGCGGATAAAGGAAATTGATCCTTCGTTCAATCTTCTGTAATAATAGGAAATCCGGATCGGCAACTTTATCCCGCATCACGATATAATTCTGCAGTGAAAGATCCTGAACCGCATCCCCATTGGGTTTCCGACGCTGTTCGTAAGCCTTGAAAATGGCCGGCCAGTCATGATTCCATTCCTCCATCAATTCATTCATCACCGTGCAATCCTCAAAGCCGCAATTCATTCCCTGTCCAAAAAAGGGCACGGTTGCATGAGCTGCATCCCCCATTAGGGCATATCTTCCATGTGTCCAGGGGAAACAGCGAATGATTGCCAGCGATGAGAGCGGGTGCAAGTCCCACTCCACTGCAATTTCCGGCATCATTTCAAAAAAGTCCGGAAAGACCTCTTTGAAGAAATCCCGGACCTTTTCCTTGCTATCCAGATTATTAAAGCAATGCTTGTCATCTTCGAACGGCATGAACAAGGTGCAGGTAAAGGATCCATCAAAATTGGGCAGGGCAATCAGCATAAACCGTCCCCGGGGCCAGATATGCAGGGTTTCCTTGTCCAGCTTATAACTGCCATCTGCATTGGCAGGAAGCAGGATCTCCCGGTATCCATCCGGAATATATTGTTGGGAATAATTAAAGCGATCCAGTTTCTGAAAGCCATGATACCGCGCGGCAGAAAAGGCACCATCCGTCGCAAAAACCACCTGAGCCTGAGCTTGTGACATTTTACCATCCACTGCATTTCTGAAAATGGCTGTTCCCTTTTCAAGATCCACATGAATACATTCCTCATCGAAATGGATACGGGTACCAGGGCCTTCCTCCGCAATGCTCATCAATTTGGAATTGATATCGCCGCGTGAAACAGAGTAGATGGCTTGTCCATCATTGCCATAAGGCTGAAAACGTTTGGTCCCGTCCAGTTGATGAAGGGTCCTGCAATACATGGGTATCGCAATCTTCCGGATGGCATCGCCGATCCCAACCGCATCCAATGCTTTCCAGCCCCTGTAAGAGGTGGCCAGGTTGATTGACTTTCCTGCGGATATTTTATTGCGACGCATATCCGGCCGCCGTTCATAAATAGCTACCTGGTACCCTGCTTTGTTCAGATAGACGGCCCATAATGAACCTACCAGGCCAGCACCAATAATGATGGCCGTTTTTTCCTTCGGATGTTGCTCCATGAACCTGTTCGCTTTCCTTACCGTTTATTGATGATGATTTATAGGGTACCTCGGCGTTCCTGTTCTGCTTCGATACTCTCAAATAGGGCCTGGAAATTCCCTTTACCAAAGGACCTGGCTCCCTTGCGTTGAATAATTTCAAAGAAGAGCGTCGGACGATCTTCTACCGGTTTTGTAAAAATCTGTAACAGATATCCTTCCTCATCACGATCCACCATAATGCCCAGGGATTTCAGTACTGACATGTCTTCTGAAATGATCCCTACCCGATCCCCAACGGTATCATAGTACGTTCCGGGTACATGGAGGAATTCAACCCCGCGTTTCCGCATTTCTGATATGGTGAAAACGATATCATCTGTGGCAACCGCAATATGCTGGCAACCCGGGCCTCCATAAAAATCAAGATACTCTTCGACTTGGGATTTCTTGAGACCGATCGCTGGCTCATTGATCGGGAACTTAATCCGGCCATTGCCATTGGTCATCACCTTACTCATCAAGGCGGTGTATTGGGTAGAGATATCCTTGTCATCAAAGGTGATCAGGTTAGCAAAACCCATGACGGTTGCATAAAAGTCAGCCCACTTGTTCATCTCACCAAGCGTGACATTGCCAACCATATGATCGACAAACTTCAGGCCAGTCACCGGAGCTACATACTCCGATTCCAGTTTGACGAAGCCCGGCATAAAGGCTCCCTTATAATTCTTGCGTTCGATGAAATAATGAACGGTATCCCCATAAGTTTGAATACCCGCTTTCACAATCTCACCATCCGCATCCTCCATTACTGTTGGTTCAAGAACCGAAATGGCACCTCGTTTGGTCGTTTCAGCATAAGCCTGACGGGCATCATCTACCCATAAGGCAATTACCTTGACCCCATCCCCATGCCGGCGGATATGATCTGAAATATCGCTGTCCGGATTGAAAGGTGTTGTCAGCACCAGGCGGATCTTATCCTGAACCATTACATAAGAACAGTACTCCCGGTTACCGGTTTCCAGACCGCTGTAGGCGAGGTCCTGAAAGCCAAATGCAGACTTATAGTAGTGGGCTGCCTGCTTGGCATTCCCTACATAGAGTTCTACATAGTCCGTTCCATTGATCGGAAGAAAATCCTGGGCTTTATCGAAGATCTTCTCGATGCCGTAATTATAATTATCAACCTGGGTAAGATTTGCGGTAGGCATTTTAATTAGTTTTTATTGTTTCCCAAATAGGTGGCAATGCCTTCAGCAGTTGCCTTTAATCCTTCTTTTTTACTGTTCCAGTTTGCAGGGCACACTTCACCGTTCGCCTCATGAAAATTCAGGGCATCCACCATCCGTAATGCCTCATCGACACTTCGTCCCAATGGCAAATCATTGATCACCTGATGACGAACAACACCAGCCTTATCGATCAGGAATAAACCTCGATAAGCCACAGGATTTCCCTCAAAACTCAATGCACCCTCCGTCATAGAATAGGAACCGGCAAGAACGCCATAATTGATAGCGATCATTTTGGAACGATCCGCTACCAGGACATAGTTTACGCCCTTAATCCCCCCTTTATTACGCTCCGTATTCAACCAGGCAAAGTGGCTAAACTTGGAATCCGTTGAGCAGGCTACCACGACGGTATCCCTGGACTCAAACTCGGTTAACTTATCCTGAAAAGCGATCAATTCTGTCGGACAAACAAAGGTGAAATCCATGGGGTAGAAGAAAAATATTACATTCTTCCTGCCAATGTATTGTTGCAGTGAAAAATTTTCAAGGAACTCTACGCCATTCACGACTGCATCTTCTGAAAATGCCGGTGCTTTCTTACCAATCAATGTTTGCATATTGTCTGTTATTTAAATTATTGTTGTTTATGCGATTTTTTTACTCGAGCCAGGATTTGTAATAATCCTTCACTTCGATCTTCATGGCTTCTTCCGTAATCATCAAAGGCTGGAAGGGATCGATCATTACGGCTAATTCCTGCGTCTCCTTTTTGCCAATGCTTCGTTCGATGGCTCCTGGATGTGGACCATGCGGAATGCCCCCCGGATGCAGGGTGATCTGACCTTTCTGAATATTATTGCGGCTCATGAAATCGCCGTCTACATAGTAGAGGATCTCATCGCTGTCGATATTGCTGTGGTGATAAGGTGCTGGTATCGCCAGTGGATGATAATCATATAAACGCGGCACGAAGGAACAAACCACGAAGTTCTTGCTTTCAAAAGTCTGGTGGATCGGTGGCGGCATGTGGATCCGGCCGGTAAGGGGTTCGAAATTGAAAATAGAAAAGGTATATGGATAAAGGAATCCGTCCCAGCCAGCTACATCGAATGGATGATTGATGTAGACATACGGGAACATGAATCCACGCTTCTTAATGAAAATATCGAATTCCCCTTGCTCATCGTGCGTTTGCAGGTTTTGCGGCACTTTGATATCCCGTTCGCAAAATGGGGAATGCTCCAATAATTGCCCAAAATCATTCCGATAGCGACGAGGGGTGAAGATCGGATCGAAAGACTCTACAAATAAAAGGCGATTATCGCTCGTATCAAATTGGATCTGGTAGACCGTTCCACGAGGAATATTGATATAGTCACCATACTGGAACTTCAGTTCTCCAAACATGGTATGCAGGGTTCCACTTCCCTTGTGTACAAATAATAGTTCATCTGCATCCGCGTTTTTATAGAAATATGGTGTGGATTCCATCGGGGCTGCCAGTCCGATATGCATGGCCGCATTTATCATCAGGGTCTTGCGACTTTTCAGATAGTCTTTTTCAGGCTGCAACTGAAAACCCTGAAAGCTCATGGCATCCAGACCATTCTCAACAGCAATTTTTGGCATCACGGAATAAGCCTTATCCTTTTGCTTAACCTGGGTTGGTGGATAAAGGTGATATACCAGTGATGACAGTCCGGCAAAACCCTGCGTCCCAACCAACTCTTCCTGATAAAGCTTGCCATTTTCCTGGCGGCTTACGATATGGCGTTTATCAGGAAATATTCCTGCTTTTTGATAAAAAGGCATTTAAAATATTGGTTTAGAAATTCAAATAAATTCAGCGATTGATACACTCTGGTATGCGATTCAGGCTATTCCCGGTGTTATAGTTAATGGCATTTGAAATAGTCGAACGGCTCCAGACAATCCTGACAACCATAAAGTGATTTACAGGCCGTGGATCCGAATTGCGAAATAAGCCGCACCTGGGAAGAGTGGCATTTAGGGCATCTCACATCCGCTGCTCCACTTATGGAACTATCCACACAGGAACTATGCAGTGGAGCAGCAATGCCATATAGCCGGAGTTTTTCCTTAGTACTATCACTCATCCAATCAGTAGTCCATGCAGGAGAATAAATCAGCCGTACTGTAACATTGGCAATTCCAGCTGCATGAAGGCAGGCTTTGATATCCTGCTCAATGATTCCCATAGCCGGGCAACCGGTATAGGTCGGCGTCAGGAGGATCTCACAACTAGTTTCTGTCACGATCACATCCCGCAGCATCCCTATTTCCTGGATATTAAGCACAGGAATTTCCGGATCTTTAATTACCGATAGTAATGCAAAGATGCCCTGGCTGGTTATCGGTTTACTACCTACCATATTGCATCCGGATAAGCCCTGGGCAGGTATTGCATTTCTGACAGGATATGTCCCAGGTTTTCAGAATGAATTCCTTTGCGGCTGCCTGTTTGCATATAGTCCACATTCGGAACCTTGATATCAGAATCAGCGAGGATCCTGGATACTTCTTCTTTCCAGGCTGGCAATAATGCCTCCAGGTTATTGGCAACTCCATCAGCCATCAGAATCTGATCCTCTTCGCACATTTCAAAGAGTTCACCGGTATACATCCAGGCTTCATCGAATGCCTGCTGCAATTTGGTATGGCTTACCTCAGTGCCACGTCCCAGGCGATAACACCAATCCCGGGAATGTACCTTGTGATACCGGATTTCCTTTAGTGTTTTTGCTGTGATCGCAGCAATGGTCTCATCTTTGCTTTGGCTCAACTGCGTATAATGCAGGAATTCAAATACCGAGATCAGTAATTGCCGGGCAATGGTAAAGGCAAAATTGCCAATCGGGAGTTCCGTAATAAGGTTGTTGTAATATTGGATCTCCGGACGCTTATACGCCAGATCATCTTCAGTACGCTCTTTGCCTTCAACAATTGCGGCATATTGATACAGGGCGCGGGTTCGGCCCAGATAATCCAGTGAAATATTGGTCATCGCCAGATCTTCCTCGAGGATCGGGCCCCTGCTGCACCATTCGGAGAGCCGGTAGCTTTGGATCAGGGCATTATCGCCCAACCGAAGAAGATATCTGAAAAGTGCTTCCTGCTTAGTCATGAGGGATACGATTTAAATTTGTTTAGCGCCTTCAGGGATCACATAAAAGGTTGGATGCCGGTACATTTTATCGGTCGAAGGATCGAATAACATGTCGGCATCTTCCGGATTGGAGGCCGTCACATATTTTGAAGGAATCACCCAGATGCTGCTGCCTTCGTTCCTGCGGGTATAGATATCACGGGCATTCTGCAAAGCCATTTGTCTGTCCGAGGCATGAACGCTCCCGGCATGTGTATGATTTCCTCCGGCCTTGTTCTGAATAAAAACTTCCCAAAGGTCCAGTTGTGTATCGTTTGACATGATTTTATGAATTGAATTCGTTGATTTTTTGTTGATAGGCAGCCGCTGCTTCCCGCACCCAGGCGCCCTCTTCATGATACTTGATGTGGTGGTCCATCCGTTGCTTATTGCACGGACCATTGCCATTGATCACCCGGGTAAATTCTTCCCAGTTGATCTTGCCATGATCATAGCATTGCTTGGCCTCATTCCATTTCAGATCGGGATCCGGGATGGTGAGCCCAATAACTTCAGCCTGTTGAACCGTTTTATCAATGAATTTCTGGCGCAGTTCATCATTGCTCTTGCGTTTGATCTTCCAGAGGAAGGCATTTCCGGAATGCGGAGAATCGCTATCATGAGGACCAAACATCATCAAGGAAGGCCACCACCAACGGTTCATGGCATCTTGGGCCATGGCTTTCTGGTCTTCGGTACCTTTCATCATATTGGCCATGATCTCATAACCCTGGCGTTGATGGAAACTTTCCTCCTTGCAAATACGCACCATAGCCCGTGCATAAGGGCCATAGGAGGTCCTTTGAAGTGATACCTGGTTCACGATCGCCGCACCATCCACCAGCCAGCCAACGGCTCCGATATCGGCCCAGTTGAGGGTCGGGTAATTAAAAATATTGGAGTACTTGGCCTTGCCGGAATGAAGTTGCTCGATCAGTTCTTCGCGGGAAATCCCAAGGGTTTCTGCCGCACTGTACAGGTATAATCCATGCCCCCCCTCATCCTGGATCTTGGCCAGAAGGATCTGCTTGGCACGCAGGCTTGGGGCCCGGGTTATCCAGTTCCCTTCCGGTTGCATGCCAATCACTTCGGAATGCGCATGCTGAGAGATCTGCCGGATCAGGTGGATCCGGTATTTCTCCGGCATCTGATCCTTTGGCTCGATGTTCAGATCCTTGTCGATCTTGTCCTGAAACGTAGTTTCTAGGATAGTTTGGTCCATCATTCTGTAAGAGTTTGCCTACCAAAAGTAATTTTGGCTTATGCATCAGAATGTGACCAGCATCACAGAATGATAACTGTCATTCCAGATTCCAACCGTGGTCATCCGGCCCGTTTTTTTCAGGATTGCTGGGCGATTATCCGCAATTCCGGGAGGTTCACAATGCGGATCTTTTTGCCAATCAGCTCGACAATTTTTTTTGCTTTCAATTCATAAAGCAATCGTGTAGCTGTCTCACGGGTCGTTCCTGCCAGATTGGCCAATTCTTCCCGTTTTACGCTCGTTTGAATGGTGCAGCCATCTGCCTCCAGACCATAATGTCCAATGAGCCCAAGTATCGCCTGCGCAAGCCTGTTGAGCACCGGTTTTTGAACGGCATTGGTAAGTTTACGCTCGACATTCTTTAGCTCTGCACTTAACAGATGGATGAGTTGTAAATTGAGTTGACTATTTGTTTCCGTGAGCCGGGTAAATACCGCTTTAGGGATAAGGCAAATGTCGGACTCCTCATGAGCGATCGCGGAACAGGAAAACACATCATCACTGAGCAGGGCGCGATACCCCATTATATGCCCTGTATTGGCCAGGTGCAAGATCTGCTCCCGGCCATCTCCTCCGGATTGCACTACTTTGGCATCTCCAGACTGCATACAAAATAAACCTCGAGGCTGGCTACCTTCTGAAAAGATGAGTTCCCCTTTATGGTAATGCCGGCAGCTTTTACTTTCATTAATCGAATTAAGTGCCTCGTCATCCAGGTTTTTAAAAACGGATTTTTGCCGGGCGGGGCACTGCTGACAGGTAATGGTGGAACCCTTCATGATCGTAGTAAGCAAAGTTAGATTATTTGGGATGCGTAATTTCTTATGGTACCGAGGCATTTCCCAAGCGCCTAACTCAGCAACCTGGCAATAATTGATTATTGGAATAAAGACAATACTGTATTAATTGCATTTGACTATTACCAATTTGAATAATCCATGCATGCACACATTGATTCAATTGAAATGTGAAGGAACTAATGAGCACAGTATAAAGAACGCTAGTTCTCCAATTAAATGATTATGCAAAAAATATAGCGGTGTCAATGAAAAATGACACTAAAGACATGCAAGTACTACTTACTGCCATGGATTGCTACAGGTTGGAGAAAGCTAGGCCAATGGTCCGCCACAAACCTGATACCACCCTTATAAAGCAAAGCTATTCCTTACCAACCACGGCGGAATTTACCTGCCTGACCTCGCGGGATGGGTCGAAGGATAATCGGAAGCTTGCTCCCTAGAATGTGGTTAGTGGGAGACCAACCACAGCGGGTAGAATCCGTATTTTCACATTCAGTATTAGTGAGTGACGTGCTCAAAGGAATTACATTTGCCACTAATCCAATTTGCTCTGAAACGCCTGTTCCGCATCCTTCGCAATACCCTTCTGGTCTTTATTGGACTGGTGGCATTGCTGATCCTGTTGCTGAACCTAACCGGCGTTCAGAATTACCTGGCCCGGAGAGCGGCCCAAATGCTATCCGATAAGCTTCATACCCGGGTCAGCGTCAACCATGTCCGGATTGATTTTGCGAATCGCCTTCTGGTTCAGGGGGTTTATATCGAGGACCAACAACGGGATACCCTACTCTATGCCGGGGAGATTGAAGTCAAAACCTCGGATTGGTTTTTCCTGAAAAAACAGACTCCAGTCATAACCTACATGGGATTGCACAATGCCTATGTGCATATGTATCGCAAGGCCACTAGTAATGCCTGGAATTATCAGTTTGTCATCGATGCCTTTAATACCGGAGGTACAGATACCAGTAAGTCGAGCAATGAGTTCGAACTGGATCTGAAACATCTGGATCTCAAAAAAGTACGTTTTCACTCCGATGATTCCTGGACCGGCAATGATATGGATATCGATGTTGGCGATCTATCCCTGGATGGCAAAAGCATTGAACTCAAAAAGCACCAGGTGGATCTAGACCGGATCGCCATTAATAGCACCTCTGTAAATATGCGGAGCTACCGGGGGGGTAAACCTAAATCCACTACCAGCTCAGCGGTGCCAGAGATCGATACCACGGCTTTCAACGAGGATGGCTGGAAATTTAGTATTGATCAATTGACCCTGAATGATTGTGCCTATCGGCTGACCGGCTCTTCAAAACCAGCTCCACCGAAAGAATTTGATGCAGATCACCTGGGCATTACTAAGATCGACCTGAAGAGCAGTAATGTCAAAATCATCGGAGATACCATTCGTGCGCACCTGGATCAATTGAATGCCAATGAACGGAGTGGCATCCTGATCAAGGAAATGCATGGCGATGTGGTAGTTTCTCCAAATGAATCCTCACTCTCTCACATGTTGTTGCGAACGGAGCATAGCGTGGTAGGGCCCAGTTATTCCATGCGGTATAAACGCTTTCCTGATTTCCTGGAATACATTACCAAGGTACGGATGGTCTCCGATCTCCAGGATGCAAGCGTTGATCCAAGAGATGTAGCTGTCTTTGCCCCAGTATTCACACAGTATTTCCCTTCGCAGATGAAGGCCTCCGGGCATTTTGATGGCACGGTGGCGGATTTTGAAATGAAGAATATCCATTATCAGGATGCTGGCACAGCTGCTATTGGAAACCTGAAAATGAAGGGCCTTCCGGATATCGATAAAACCCTGATCACTTTTACAGAGGGAACCGTTTCAACCAGTGGTACTGAAATCTTCCGCTTTGCTCCATTCCTGAAAGAAAATACCGGGGTGAACCTCGCCAGCCTCAGCAGTATTCACTACACTGGGTCTTTTACCGGCTATATTGATGATTTTGCAGCCGATGGCACTTTGAAGACCAACCTGGGCACGGTCCAGTCCAAAACCAAGCTGACCATGCCACATTTCGATACCCGGCAAGCCAGTTATTCAAGTGAAATTAATGCAACTGATTTCCAATTGGGCCCCTTATTCCGGCAATCCTTTCTGGGGTCCATAAGTTTTAAGGGAACGGTATCCGGTAGTGGGTTTGAGCCGCATAATGCCGCAGTGAAAGTAACGGCCGATATCAGCCATCTTGGGCTCTATGGTTATAATTACCAGGGAATCTATGCGGATGGCGTTTTGGAGCGCAAAAAATTTGAGGGAAAGATTCAGGTGGTAGACCCCAATCTGGCCTTGTCCTTTGATGGTACTGCTGACCTGAGTACACCAGAACCCAGTATCGTTGCCCATGCGCATCTCCTACATGCCAGCCTGCAACCATTGCACCTTACAGCCGATTCAGTTGAAGCCTCTGCAGATTTTGATGTGGATGCCAATGGCAGCAATATCGATAATTTCCAGGGCACGGCCTTATTGAATAATATCAATGTATTTAGAGCAGGACACCGGATTGACGTTGATTCCATACGAATGCAATCCTCCATTGCTGCGAATGGTGACAAGAATCTGTACCTGGAAAGTAATGATTTTACAGCCAGCGCTTCCGGAAAGTTCCAGCTATCTAAACTCCCCTATTCCGCACAATATTTCCTAGCCCAATACCTGCCTTCTTATATTCCTTCACCCAAGAAATATGCCCCGGATCAGGATTTAATCTTCTCGGTATCTACGAAAAATATTGACTCCCTTTTGGCGGTATTATCGCCAACTATAACAGGTTTTGATAACAGCAAGATCGCCGGAACACTAAATACGACCACTGCACAATTGAACCTGAATGTGGACGTTCCTTATGGTGGTATCGGTAAGGTCAAACTGAATAAATTGCTCATTAAAGGCGATGGGGATCTGGCCAGCATCAAGATCTCCGGTGAAGTTGCTGATGTGATGGTGGGTGATTCCATACTGCATTTGTCGATTGATCTGAGTACGAAGATTACCCAGGATTCTATTGGATTCAATATTACCACTTCTTCACCGGGCACCTATGGTACTGCCACTTTGAATGGAAGTGCGGTCGCGAAAGGCGATTCGATTACCCTAAGTATGCTGCCATCCGAGTTCTTCTTGAACCAGAGCCGCTGGGAGGTTGATGGTGGCAGTCATATTGTTTACAGGAACCATGATCTCGTTATCCGGGATTTGGTATTCAGCTCCGGACTGCAACGAATTCAGGCCGCTTCAGAACTGGATCAGGGGAAGAATAACCTGGTGATCCAGGCAACGAATCTGGACCTGGCCCAATTAAGTGGCGTTGCGGGACTGAATGGTTTCGCACCGGATGGACGGGTAGATGCGAGTATACACATCACTGATATTCTCGAAAGTCCATCCGTAGCCGCCACCATACATGCAAACGGTGTAAAGCTGGGTACTGACACAGTTGGAAATATCACCATCATTGGTGGGTATAACGGAAAATCTGGGCGATTGAGTCTGGAAACCGGGTCTGGTGTGTTTCGTGGCGATGCCTCATTGACGGCCAATGGAAGTGTCGTTTTTGATAGTACCAGCAATCAGCAACTGGATGGACAGGTGGCGTTACAAAATGCACCGATGTCCTGGTTAAATCCGGTATTGGCCGGATATGTGAGTCGGCTGAGTGGCACCGTGAATGGGAAGGTAAGCATCCGTGGGACCGGCCGGAACCCGGATGTTGAGGGTCGATTACAGATTCAGAATGCAGCTTTGCGGGTGGATTATCTGGGTACCTATTATAAGGTTCCAGCAGCTAGTATCGAAGTGAATAATACCGAGATTAGCCTGGGTTCAGTGCCCATCAGCGATGTATTTGACAATAAGGCACTGCTAACCGGCAAGATCACCCATGACCGCTTCCGGGGCTTCCGGCTGGGGCTGAATCTCACCAGTAATGAATTCGAAGTTTTGAACCTCCAGGATTATGAGAATAGTCTCTTTTATGGGCACCTCATCGCGAATGTAAAATCACTGAGTGTGAGTGGACCGGTCGATAATGTACACATGAATATTGTGGCTTCTCCTGCTGATATTTCCCACCTCTACATACCGATTACCAGTGGCGGCGACATTAATAACTACTCGTACGTTTCCTTTAAGAAATATGGAGAGGACCAGGTTTTTTCCACGGGACCGAAGAGTAAGCTCACCATCAATATAAATGCCATCATCAATCCATTGGCAGAGATTACAATGATCCTGGATCCAACAACGGGAGATGCGATCAATGCAAGAGGGAATGGTTCTCTGACAATGGATGTGCCTGCGAACGGGGATTTTAGAATGTATGGCACCTTTGATATTGATGAAGGCGATTACAGTTTCACTTTCCGGCAATTGTTCTTCAAACGGCAGTTTAGCCTGAGTTCCGGCAGCCGAATTATGTTCAGCGGTCCGATCAATCAAACCAATCTTGATGTAACGGCGGTTTATAGCACCAGGGCGAGCTTATATGATCTGTTGAGTGACCAGGAGAAGAATAGTTCGTTTATACCAGCCTCCGAATTATCGGATACCAAACGGCAACAGAATGTAAATGTGATCTTATCGATGCAGGATAAAATGCTTTATCCTAAACTGAAATTCAAGTTAGAGCTTCCTGAGAAACGATCGGTAGGGACCTATGCCTATTCAAAATTTGACCGGTTAAATAGCAATGATCGAGATCTTTTCAACCAAGTCGCATCCCTCCTGCTGATCGGATATTTCATACCACCGGAAGGTTTGGGTGGATCAAATGTAGCAACAGGTGCTCTCACCAATATCGGTGATATCTTGAGTACCACAACTTCGGCGCAATTAACGAATATCGTTAATAAACTCCTGAATGATCCCAAACTTTCAGTGGACTTGAAATACAAGAACTACAATGTTTCCGATATTTCAGCCATTGGCCCGATCAACCGGAATGAAGTAAAATTAGGGATCCGTCAGAATCTGCTGAACGACCGGTTGATCCTCGAAGTCGGTGGATCTTATGATTGGGGGCGCCCGGTAAGTACCTCCAGCACCTCCTCCAATTTTAATCTCCTGAATGATTTCCGGATTCAGTACTTGTTATCCAAGGATGGGCGGCTTCGTTTTAATGGATTCCGGACGACCGACTATGATGTGTTAGTAACGGCAAATGGAGGTAACGTGACGCGCTCCGGTGTTGGTATTTCCTGGAGAAAAACTTTTGATTCCTTCTTCGAATTCCTGCATTCCAACAACTATTATATCCGACAACGGCATATCCTCGAGGAACAACAAAAGGTGGATAGCAATACGATCAAGAATACGATCGGGACGGATTAGGTGCCCCCGCCTGTCGCAAGTTTTTTTATTGCTTGCCACTACATTTCGTTCTAATTCATGACGGATAAAAGGGCTAAAGCCCTTGACATTAAATATTGTCATTCATCCCCGGCCTAAAGGCACGGGGCAACTGTTGGGTGCTCCCCACCGCCCCAACCGCCTCTTCAAAATACCCCTCCAGTCGATTTGTAATCGCATCCCAACCAAAGTTTGCTTTCATTATTGTAATGCCCCTTTTACCGGTTTCTTCGCGGAGGGACTGGTTTTGCATCAGGTCGAGCACCTGTTGAATGAAAGCAGGTCCTTCTGTTTGCATAAATGCCCCTTCGCCCTGTTGAATGCCCAGGCCCGCAAAACCAATATCCGAACAGACAACAGGGATTCCCATCGCCATGGCCTCCAACACTTTATTCTGGGTACCCGCACCAAAACGCAGTGGGGCAATTACTATACTGGCCTGATTGTACATTTCTGCTATGTCCGGAACAAATCCCGTTACCGTAACACATCCAGAAGCCAGTTTTCGAACCGCTTCAACTGGTCGTTGACCGGCAATGATCAGCTTGACATCCGCCATTTGCCGCTGTATTTCCGGGAGCAGCTCATTACAAAAATATTGGACAGCATCCACATTCGGGGCATAGTCCATATTTCCGGTAAACAGAAGCGTATGCCCATGAGTATAATCATGAGAACGGGGGTAAAAGGTATCCAGGTCCACGCCATTCGGTAGCAATCTCAGGTTGGAAGCCTTATGGGTTTGTTCCAGGTATTGTAGGTCTTCCCGGGAACAGGTGAGTGCCAGGGTAAACGATTTCAAAACGGGCTCATATTCCAGCACCCGTTTACTTTCCAGATTTTCAAAAGCAGAACGCAGGAAATTTTTGGGGATTTTCTTTCGGCGTCGCCAATAGAGTGAAAATGCATCCGGCAGATCAAGGATCCGAGGCAGTGTACTGGATTCAGCCAAATATGGTGCCATTCTCAGGTGCTGAACATGGACCGCATGGAACTGATGTTTCGACAATACCTCCTGCAACTTGCGCTCCATCGCTTTATCCTGGAAATAAAGTACCTGAATTGGTTTAGGATCCCAGGCAGCCGAAAGGCAATGCAGGGCAGATTTCCAGGAAGGCAAATCAATCAGATGTACCTCAGCAAAAATCCCTTCGAGGATCTCCCTGGCAGCGTAATCTTCTTTGGATTGAGCGAAGGTGAGCAGGTGCAATTCATGGCCCTTGGCAGCCAGCCTTTTTGCCAGATGCCAGATCTTTAGCTTATCCCCTCGGAATGGCGGATAGGGTGTTCTGTTAGCTAGGAATAGAAGTTTCAAAAGGGCGTATGCATGAAGAGTTTGCTAAGTCTTAAACGCAGCAAATGAATGAAAGATTCATGATTCGCAGCCGGAATCCTTATTTCAGGATATCATGACCCAGTTTATCCCGTTTTGTTTCGAGGTAAAAAGCATTGTGTTTATTGGGAACGATCTCGATCGGCACACTTTCGACAATTTCGATCCCATAACCGGAAAGACCGGCACGCTTGCGAGGGTTATTACTCATCAGTCGCAATCGGGTCACGTTCAGGTGGCGAAGAATCTGGGCCCCCACACCATAATCACGCTGATCATTCTTGAAACCCAGGGCAAGGTTGGCTTCCACGGTATCGGCACCTTCTTCCTGAAGTTTATAGGCTTTGAGCTTGTTCAATAAACCGATTCCACGACCTTCCTGGTTCATGTACAGGATCAGTCCTTTCCCTTCTGCCTCGACCATTTCCATAGCTTTTGTGAGCTGTTCGCCGCAATCGCAGCGCAGGGAATGCAGGATATCTCCGGTAAAGCAGGAGGAATGCACGCGGACCAGGATCGGTTCATCTTTTTCCCAGGTACCCTTTAGGAGCGCCAGGTGATTTTCACCGGTACTTACCTGCCGAAAAACCACCAGTTCAAAATCGCCATGTTTGGTCGGCATTTGTACGCGGACTTCCTCTTCGATCAGGCTTTCTGTTTCGAGGCGATAGGCGATCAGATCTTTAATAGAAATGATCTTGAGGTCGAATTGCTTTGCGATCTCCATCAGTTCTGGTAAGCGCGCCATACTACCATCATCATTCATGATCTCTACCAGCACGCCGGCAGGCTCGAATCCGGCTAATCGGGCCAGGTCGACCGTAGCTTCGGTATGACCGGAGCGGCGGAGTACTCCTGCACTCCGGGCGCGAAGCGGAAAGATATGCCCGGGGCGCCCCAGGTCATCGGGAGTCGTTTTGGGATCAATGAGGGATTGGACCGTTTTGGCGCGATCGGAGGCTGATATACCAGTGGTACATCCATTCCCTTTCAGATCAACAGAAACCGTAAAAGGTGTTTGATGCAGAACGGTATTATTCTCGACCATTAATTTGAGCTGCAGTTCTTCACAACGCTCTTCGGTAATGGGTGCACAGATGAGGCCACGACCATATTTACTCATGAAATTAATGATCTCTGGTGTCACATTTCGTGCAGCCGTTACAAAATCACCTTCATTCTCACGGTCCTCATCATCAACCACTATAACCAGTTTGCCGGCACGGATATCATCGAGCGCAGCTGCAATCGTATCTAACATAAGAACTACAAAGGTAAATAGCCGTAAGCAGGATTATGGACCTCGATTTATAAGATTGGGAATAAATAAGAGTTATAGTGTGCTTCAGCTTTGGTAAAGGACAGGGGATCTGTGCTTAAGGCTGTTTTTGAACCGGTAAGTAAATAAGTCCTATGCAATTAGCTTACCAGTCATTGTCATTTGAAAAGGAGTACCAGGGTTACATGGCACATCAGAGGCCCCTCTGTGCCACTAGGCCAGTAGCCCTGTGCCTTGAGGCCTTCCTGTATCCATATCTTTGTTTGGCTCTTGACTTATAGCCCTCAACAATAACAGGACGAAGTATCTCGGGGATAGGCAATTACATTAGAAAACCTCTGGATTTTAGGCCAGTGGGATATTTAATGTACCTGTATTTTGGCCATTTTTTGCCTTAGTTTAAAGATTACAAAGATGTTAGTACAGGGTAGGCCTATAGGCCAGGGTTTGCGGTTATATTAGGAAGCGATGGCCTTGCAGGCTCGCCCACTTTAGCCAACCGGCGAAGTAGGGCCTTAGCGTCAACCGTGGCTTTGACTGCGTTCAGGGACCTGGTCAAAAAACAGCCAAATGAAAAATGCCGCCCTTTCGAGGCGGCATTCAAAAAATATAATAGAATGATTATTAGCTCTTTGCCTTGGCAACATTCTGAGCCACTGCCTGCTTCTTTTCCTTGATACGGGCGCGCTTACCGCTACGCTCGCGGAGGTAATACAGCTTGGCGCGTTTAACACGACCGCTCTTATTGAGGGTAATGGACTCGATATTTGGTGAAAGCAATGGGAACAAACGCTCCACACCGATACCATCACTCACCTTACGAACCGTAAAGGTCTGAGTGGCTCCACGGCCCTGGCGCTTGATTACGTCCCCCTTAAAGCTCTGAATACGCTCCTTGGTTCCTTCAATAATCTTATAGTTAACCGTTACATTATCACCAGCCTTAAAAGTGGGATATTCACGATTGGCGGTCATTTGTTCGTGAATAAATGCAATAGCGTCCATTGTCAAAATCTGTTTGGGCGGCAAAAATAGGTAATAAAACTCAGGAATAAGGAGAATTCTTTGTTTTTTCCTGTTTTTTTCATCCTGCCTCCTCATTCAGGATAAGCCAACGATCAGATAGTACAATTTTACAATCCTAATCCGAATCCTTCAGCAGATCCGGACGGCGCAATTCTGTGCGTTTTACGGCTTCTTCATACCGCCACTGATCAATCTTTTTGGGATCGCCACATAATAATACCTCCGGAACTGCTTTTCCCCGCCACTCTGCTGGCCGTGTATATACAGGGGGGGCCAGCATTCCATCCTGGAACGAATCCAGTAATGCGGATGTTTCATCATTCAAAACTCCCGGGATCAGCCGGCCAATCGCATCCACCACCACCGCCGCTGCCAATTCCCCACCACTCAAAACATAATCCCCGATGCTCAGTTCCAAACTCACATATTCCTCCCGGATCCGTTCATCGATGCCTTTATAATGCCCACAGATGATCATCAGGTTTTGAACCAGCGAAAGACTATTGGCCCTTTGCTGATTAAATCGTTCTCCATCCGGCGTCATAAAGATGATCGCATCATAATTCCGTTCAACTCGCAACTTTTCAATCAATACTGCGAGCGGTTCCGGCATCATAACCATACCGGCTCCTCCCCCAAACTGGTAATCATCGACCTGCCCATGTTTATAAGGCGTGTGATCCCTCAGATTATGGACCACCACTTCCAGGAGCCCCCGTTCCTGAGCCCGTTTCATTATGGAATGACTCAAAGGGGAATTGAGTAAATCGGGAACTACAGATATAATATCTATTCGCAAAGCCTGAAATTAATAATCATGAATTAGTAGCATAAATCTCCAATAGCCCGTCCGGAAGCTCCAGGAAGACCTTTTTCTGCTTCAGATCGACCCGTTGTAAGGTCTGTTCGATAATGGGCAAAAGGGCTTCCTGATCTTTATATCGAACCGTTGCCAGCCATTGTTGGGCAGTTTGATAAATATCCTCGATAGGACCCAGTGATCCAACATGAGCATCAATTACCTCAAAGCCAATCCAAAGGAGCGGGGAATCATCCACCACCTTCGCCAATACCGATTCTTCCACAAAAACCTCCCTCGATACCAGCTTTTTGGATTGCTCCACACTATCCGAATCATCAAAATGAAGGATCATTTCGCTATTCGTGGAGGATTTGATGCTTTTTACGAAATACGGAATATAACTATCCTTCCGTATGGCAATAAATAATGCATCGCCTGGTTTCAGCCAGTCCTTTTTTCCGGTCAGGTGGGTCATAATCACATCACCGGCCAATCCATGAGTGGCAACAATCTTTCCTACGCGTATCATCTGGCGTCAAAGGTACTACCTCCCGTTTTGTATCTGTCTTTCAGCGATTACCTTTATCGCCCTCACCCGGACCGCAACGATCTATCTATTCCGAATGCAACAATTTACTGGTCTTATCGGCATCATTCTCATACTTGGCATTGCCTTTCTTTTCAGTAATAATAAAAGGTGTATTAACCTGAGGCTGGTGTTCAGTGGATTAGCCCTTCAAATTATCATTGCGATCCTGGTCTTTAAAGTACCTCCCGTTAATAAGTTCTTCCAAATACTGGGTAAAGGCATGGGCAAGATCGAAGGATTTGCCAAACAGGGTGCCAGCTTTGTATATGGAGGAATTTCTGCCGTGGACAATAACGGAAACAATGTCAACTATAGTGCACCCGGCACCTTTGTATTTGCATTTAATATCACCGCCACCATCATCCTGGTCTGTGTATTAGTAGCAATATTTTATTATCTGGGTATTATGCAACGCATCGTTTCCATTATTGCCAGGGCTATGAATTTTGTGATGCGGGTAAGCGGTGCCGAAGCCTTAAGCAATGTTGCTTCCGCCTTTGTTGGCCAGGTAGAAGCGCAGGTAATGATCCGTCCTTATCTGCCAACCATGACAAAGTCCGAACTCCTGGCCTCCATGAGTGGGAGCCTTGCCTGCATTGCGGGAGGCATCCTGATCGTTTACGCAACAATGGGGCAACGCGCAGGTATGGATATCACCCCTCAATTGATTGCTGCATCATTAATGGCTGCACCTGGGGCCTTGGTGATCTCAAAGATCGTATTTCCTGAAACCGAAGAAAGTGTGACGATGGGTAAGGTAAAGCTGGAGGTGAAAAGTGGTTATAGCAATCTGATCGATGCTATATCACATGGAGCAGCTGATGGCTTCAAGATCTCCATGAATGTCATTGCCATGCTGATCGGCTTCATCGCCCTCATCGCTTTTATTGACTGGAGCCTGATCCATATCGGTCATCTATTCAATCCTAATAGCAATCTGACCCTAAACTATCTTTTTTCCAAACTCTTTTATCCGTTTGCCTGGGCTATGGGAGTGCCGGCTCAAGATGTGAATAACGCAGCTACCCTACTTGGTCAAAAGATCACCATTAATGAATTTGTGGCATTTAGCAAGCTGACCTCCCATGAATTGCCGATCGTGACCCCAAAGGGCTTAACCATTATTACCGTGGCCATTTGTGGCTTTGCCAATTTCTCCTCTGTAGGTATGCAAATTGGCGGGATCGGTGCACTAGCTCCGGAGCGAAGGGCTGACTTAGCTAAACTGGGAATGAAAGCACTGTTGTGCGGAACGCTTGCTTCTTACTTGTCCGCCACCATTGCTGGAATTCTGGTAGACTGCCATCCATTTTAGCTTAGGCTCTTAAATGCTTTCCCAATATAAGCAGAGATATCAGCCGCCAGTACTGCTTCCAGACCCATCGCGGCACCAGCCAATTCCCCTGCCCTGCCATGTAGATACACCCCCAATAAGGCCGCCTGTTCGGGAGCATATCCCTGTGCCAACAAACCGGTAATCAGCCCACACAATACATCCCCACTTCCTGCCGTTGCGAGTGCTGCGCTGCCGCTGATATTATAAATACAACGTCCATCGGGTAGGCCAATTAGGGTATAGGCATTCTTGGCGATGATGATGCATTGTAATTCCATGGCTTTCTGACGAACCTGGTTTTCGCGCTCCATAGAGTCCGAAGTTTTCCCAAAGAGTCGTTCCAATTCCCGGGGATGCGGGGTCAAAATAGCATGTGCAGGAATCAAGCTTTGTAGTTCCGGATGCTTACCCAGAATATTCAGGGCATCGGCATCCAGAACCAAGGGAATAGACCTGCTCTTTAGGAAACTTGCAAATCCTTTTACCGTATTGGGATCCGTTCCCATGCCGGGACCGACCGCTATGGCATTTACGCCTTCCGGAATTGAAATGGAATCCAGGAAAAGCTTGCCGGAATAATGACATAGAGCCTCTGGTGCCAGTAATTGCATGATTTCATATCCGCATTCAGGCACCAGGCTGATGACTTTCCCGGCACCTGATCTTCCTGCGGCATTAACGGCGAGGGCCGGCGCTCCCATCATGCCATGACTGCCGCCAATGATCATGGCGGTGCCATAAGTCCCCTTATGACTGAATCGCTGACGGGGTTTATAATTTCGGTTTAGTTCATACAAGTCATTGATCTGCCGGTATGAATCAGCAGATTCCAGAAAATCCGGTGCAAGGTTGATATCGATCAGGTGGATTTCCCCGCAATGCTGGCCTGTTTCAGGAAGCAGCATGCTCAACTTGTATTGCTGGAAGGTCAGGGTATGATCCGCATTAATGATCGCAGCATCTTCTGGGAAGATCATATCACCCGCAAGTCCGGAAGGAAGATCAATGGAGATTACGGTATTAGAAAAGGCATTGATCTTTTGGATAAACTGCTCCGCATAGCCTTCCGTCATGCGATTCAGACCGGTTCCGAAGATGGCATCAATGACAATGATCCCAGATGGAAGTTCTTCCAGAAAATTACCCGGATGAAGCACCTGCAGGGAAGCGCCAGGGGTTTGGGAAAGTGCCTGGTAATTGGCCTGACAATCCGGGGATAAATGGGTACTAAGCTGAAGGATCAATGTAGAAATCGGATACCCCTTCTCAATTAATAAACGGCTAATAGCCAGGCCGTCACCACCGTTATTTCCGGTCCCGCAGATCACCAGGAACGGAGTATCAGATGGGTATTTACTTTGGATCCATGTAAAGCAGGCATGTGCTGCGCGCTCCATAAGCATCTGGCTACTGATACCCTGTTTCAACATGGTGGCCTGGTCCCAGCTTCTGGTCTGTTCGGCACTAAGGATTTTCATAGTGTTGATGAATACTTCTATTCAAATTTCGCTCTTAATTAGATGGAATCACCATGGTTTTTACTTTTTGCAGTGATATGAATGAAGTAAATTTGCAGGTAAGTAACACATGAAACATCAGATCATCAAGTGGAAATCGGCCATTGAATGGCAAGCCTTCGGGGTTTGTAATGCCATTGGTGAGCGGATGGGAATCGCCACTTCCCGTATCCGGATGTGGTTTATTTACATTTCATTTCTGACCCTGGGTTCGCCGATCATCGTTTATATGATCCTGGCCTTCTGGATGAATATCAAACGATATATTCTCATGCGTCGCAGGAACCCACTCCGGTGGTAATAATCCGGGCCAAGCAGCAATTTAAATAACCTGGATTCGATCCTCAAAAACGGCAATTCCTTTACAGGCTGTTTATTGAATAAATACTTTCCTCCAACATGTCTGTTCTCCATAATCGCATCAATAGTGAAGAGCTACGCCAGAAAATGTTGGCGGAGACAGAACCTCGTACCACCATCTCCTTTTATCGTTACTTCCACATTGAGGAGCCTCAGGCATTCCGCGATAACCTGTATCGTGTCTTGAATAAGCTGGGTGTCTTTGGCCGGATCTATATCGCCCATGAAGGCATTAATGCCCAGATCTCCGTGCCGCAATCAGGATTTGAAACCTTAAAGAAGACGCTTGATCAAACATATGGTTTAGCGGGGCTTCGCCTGAATATTGCAGTCGAGGATGATGGTAAATCGTTTTGGGTCTTAAAAGTCAAGGTGCGCCCCAAGATCGTTGCTGATGGTATCGATGATCCCGATTTTGATGCTTCAAAAGGCGGAGTCCACCTGAGTGCTGCGGCTTTCAATGAACTGACAGCAAACCCGGATACCATCGTTGTGGATATGCGGAATCACTATGAATTCGAAGTGGGCCATTTTGAAAATGCCATCGAGGTTCCATCAGATACCTTCCGGGAACAATTACCCATGGCGGTGGAGATGCTCAAAGGTGCCCGGGATAAACCGGTTGTAATGTATTGTACAGGCGGAATTCGTTGTGAAAAAGCCAGCGCTTATCTCCTCCACCATGGCTTCCGTAATGTCTTTCAATTGGATGGAGGGATCATTGAATACACGCGTAAGGCCCGGGAACAGCAACTGCCATTAAAATTCATCGGGAAGAATTTTGTTTTTGACGCCCGCCTCGGTGAGCGAATTTCGGATGATGTCATTGCCCGATGCCACCAATGCGGTCAGCCTTCTGACCAGCATACCAATTGTGCAAATAATGCCTGCCACCTCCTGTTTATCCAATGTGATTCCTGTAAGGTTTTGATGGAGGGTTGCTGCAGCGAAGCCTGCATCAAAGAACTTCATCTGACAGAAGAAGAACGGGCGGCCCTTTCTGCAGAACGCAAAGCCTCCGCAACCAAAGCCTTTAATAAATCCAAGGATCATCCCCTGCGTCCCTACCGCGGAACAAATATTACCGGTCCTGACATTTCCTGAGGAAATTATGCAATAATCCGCTTGCCGGGTCTTATTGAAAAATCAAGACCATGGCAGAATTACAAATAACTCCCGGAAAGGGGCGAAGAAAACACATCCACACCCCTCGTGTGGACCTGACACCAATGGTGGATCTGGGCTTCCTGCTGATCACCTTTTTCATGTACACAACCACCATGGCCAAGCCCAAGGTGATGGACCTCTCAGTTCCTGACAAATCGAAGCCCGCCATTCAGGATGTAGTGATCCCTGCTGAGTCCCGTCTGGTCCTGATCCCAACAAGCCGGCATGAGATCGCCTGGATGAAGGGTATACAGGATCCTGCAAAGGGATACCAATTCTGCCATTATTCCGGAAGCAATAATCTTCGGGAATTGTTGATAGCAGAACAGGCAAGAACTAAGGCCTTAGGACCAGAGTTCAGCAAAGAAGCCCATCAGTTGCATGTATTGATCAAACCAGATACCGGCGCATCATTTCAGGATATCGTGCATTGCCTGGATGAGATGACCATCAATGCTGTTTACTACTCCACGATGATGCCGCTCAGCCCACCAGAAAAAGAACAGGTAAAAAAATCCCTGGATTCGGTTTATGGAAAATCAATGGCCCTGTAGTCTTTCTGAAAACAACCATCATGGAAATACAATCATTGCTACAGGCCAGTTACCTCGACATCCTCTTCGAAGGCCGCAACAAGAATTATGGAGGTTATGAACTCCGGACACATTATGCCAATCGTGCCCGAAAAGCCACTGCCCTGGTAATTCTCGGGGCATTCGTGTGCAGCACAATACCACTGATAGCTTCAAAGATTTCCGGGGAACATATTGTTCGTTTTACGCCAGTTGAACGCGTGATCAAATTGGAACATTTGCCTGAAAAGCCTGAGGATATTCCAATTATCCCCCCACCTCCGGCACAACAATTAGTAGCCATAATAGCTGATCCGATCCCTGTAGTTGTTCCTGATCAGCAGGCCGACCAGAATCCGCCACCTAGCATGGAAGATCTGAAAGGAAAAGACATTGGCATTACAACAACTGTAGGCGTTCCCGGTGATGTCAGCATGGATACGAAAGGCACCAGTGGAACGAATAACACTTTGGTTGACATACCAACTACACCACCACCCATCCCTAGAATGGTGGACCAAATGCCTGTTTTCAATGGTGATTTGGATAAATACCTCAGGGATAATTCCAGATATCCTGATGAAAGCCGTATTTCTGGAGAAAGTGGAACCGTTTATGTGGAATTTGTTGTGAATGAAGATGGACGGGTGAGTAATGCCAGCGTTGTAAAAAGCGCTTACGCGAACCTAAATGCAGAGGCCATACGGGTGGTGAGTGCTATGCCAAAATGGAAACCTGGCAAACAGAATGGAGTACCCACTAAGGTTTACTTCAGGCTCCCAATAACCTTTACGTTGGAATAATGATTCCAAGCTCCTTCTGAAGCTACATCCTATTTTTGCAGGGATGACGCAAGAGATCAGTTTGTGTGGGGAACGGCTCTTCCTTTTGCCAGAACGGGCCATTTGGTGGCCTGAAAAAAGAACCATCATCCTGTCGGATGTTCATTGGGGGAAGAGTGCCCATTTCCGTAAAAATGGAATCCCAATGCCCGGTAGCCAGCAACAGGAGGATGCCCGACGACTTTCAAGCATTATCCAAAATTTCGGAGCGGAAGAACTGATCATTGCCGGAGACCTTTTTCATAGTCGCCATAACCAGGAGGTAGCGGATTTTAAACACTGGCGGGATGCACACGATAGCCTTCATATCCACTTCGTAATGGGCAATCATGATATCCTTCCTGCAACATTTTATGATGATCTTGGTTTTCAGGTGTATCCCGAAGGAATGTTGAACGGCCCTTTTTATGTTACACACGATGCCATTCCGGATGCTTCTGCGTTCGTTATTCACGGGCACTTACATCCGGGTGTTCATGTTTCCGGTGCAGGAATGCGTTCCCGGGCCTTCCCATGTTTTTGCATTGCATCAGACCATATGATCCTTCCTGCATTCGGAAGTTTTACGGGTTGCAAACGGGTTTCCCCCGAACACTTTAAACACCTTTATTTAGTAGGGGAACAGCAGGTTTTGCAACTAAAATAAAGCGGGACCATTTGCTGAAAGAGTGCTTTATTCATGTAGCCTTGCACCAGTTCACAAGGGATTCGTTTTTGGGTTTATTTTTGCCGCAGTAGCACTTTGAAGAAAGGTTTTGTTGTCGAGCATCATGTCCAAAACCAAATCCATTAAACATGAGGTATGCTTTAATTGTACTGTTGATCCTGATCAATCCTTTGTGTACTTCTGCGCAAAAGAACTATCTCTACACGGATGGCGGCTTGAGCCTGGCCTATTTTAATCCGGGCTTTTCAGCTACCTGGAATTATAACCTCATCAAGTATATCGGGATCGGTGCTGGTGCGCAGGCTTATGTATTTCATCCAGCTATCACCAATCCAAGGCAGTTCACGCCTGCTTTCTTTGCTGATATCAGGTTCCGGATCCGTCCCGGGCACATCAGTCAGTATTTCATCCTTACAGACCTCGGTTTGGACATCTACAATCACAATGACAATTATTCCCGCTCTGGAAATTATGTCTATACCGTACCTAAAAACAATGGGGTTTATTTTGGACTGGGTCTAGGTTACTTCCTTCGACTGACAGAACGAGGCTGGGGAACCTATGCCACGATGAAAATCATCAACAATATCTATAGTGATGATCAGCTCGATTTAAACACTGGAGATCATAAAAAGCTCACCTCTACCGGCGGAACTTTGGTTCTTTCATTGGGCTTCCGGTTTGGTGATGATAATAAGCAGTATGCGAAAAAGCCGGCAGGTGGTGAACAATGATTGAGGAAGCAATCGCATCCGTTACATTGAGTGCTTCGGAATCCTCTCCCCGGCCACTGAGCGGAGTCGAAGGGTAAAGTCTAGCACCGTAGAGAAGCTGTGAGATTGCTTCGTCGTCGCCGAGCCTCCTTCTTGCAATGAAGCCTGTTCTTGGGTATTGTGCATTCGAAATAGTTGCCCCGTGCCTTTAGGGTTCCCCGCCGTAGCATCGCGAAGGAGGGCCGGGGATTAGAAATGTCCCAAAATATCAAGGGCTTTAGCCCTTTTTATTGATTCTTGGGGAGGCGCAATGAAGAGAGCCATATGTGGAAGCTTACCCACCCGACAAAGCTGCAAGCGAGGGTGGGTGCCCATCGCCACATAAAAAAGGAAGCATCCGGATTGCTATTAGGACATCAAAGCTCGGAGATATAATTTGTGGGGCTTCTCAAAACCTCTACCTATGTTCCACCCCACAAAAAAGACTGAAATAATAATACTTCTATTGCTACTGTTTTGCAATCATCAGGTTTTCAGTCAGGCATTCATTGCCGATTCCCTATTGCCCTATCTGCATGGAATCAAATCAACCAAACCAGGATCCATCCTCTTCAATGTAAGAGGGCGTGAGGTAATTATTGACAGAGCAAAAGGGGATTTCTCAAAACCTTATGTTCGTACCTTATTTCCCGGCTTTGATCTACACGAGGTAGATAAAGTTTATCCTGATAATATACCTGTTCTTGGGCTGCAGGTGCTGCGAATTGACAAACAAAAAGATAGTGACTCTCTTTACGGTTATGCCAGATACTATTTCTTTATGGATGGCAAAGAATCGATCAGAGGAATTCAGATCAGCAGCATGGTTCCCAAGGAAGATCGGTTTGATCAGGCAATCATAGAATTGATTTTAAAGAACAAAATACCGGATTCATTAATATCGAAATTATTTCCACCAGAATTACAATTTGTTGGAAAACGGACAACAGTAGACTCTCGTTGTCGCTGGATGGGTTCAAATGTGATGCAATGTGTCGGGTTTGGAGAAATGAACTGGAGTATGCATCCAACAATTCAGGAAGCGAAGTTGCTATCGGATTATCAATTTAGACTTATAGCTTCTAAGAAAGGAGTTAGCATTGGTACCGAAGAATTAGTTCCGGTTATTTTTGAAGGGGTACCAGTAACAGCACGTAGATATAACTATGTATTTGATGGCGTCAAAGGGTTTTTACTGAAACATCGTGAAGGAAGCAAGACTTTGATTGTCTATTTTGTTGTTTCCGAGGTCCGTGGTCGATTCGTCAGTTGCGTAATGAGTTACTGGACCAGTGATTATCTGGAGAATGGTCTTCCGCCGTTATTACATCAGGTTATGAGTTTGAAATAGCTCTGCACTATCAAGCATCCACCCGCTCCATCATCGCTTCCCGGATATCCACCATCATACGCTTGGCAATGTTCTCTGCCATGGTCTCTGTAACACTTTCTGCATAGATCCGGATGATCGGTTCCGTATTACTGGTCCGAAGATGCACCCAATCCTGATCAAAATCGATCTTCAGTCCATCTTCTGTATTGATATTATGCCGGGCATACTTTTTGCGAATCGACGCAAAGATGTTCTGAACAAGTACATCATTACCCAATTCAATCTTATTCTTGGAAATAAAATAGTCAGGATAGGTGCTACGCAAGGCTTTTACACTCTTACCACTTTTAGCCAGATGCGTCAAAAAAAGCGCAATCCCGGCCAGAGCATCACGCCCATAATGCAGTTCCGGAATGATCACCCCGCCATTACCCTCCCCGCCAATAACCGCATTGACTTCCTTCATTTTATTTACCACATTCACTTCACCTACAGCACTCGGGAAATACTGCCCACCATGCCGTTCAGTAACATCCCTTAAGGCGCGGGTACTGCTCAGATTACTGACCGTATTACCCTTCTTATGTTGCAGTATATAATCGGCCACCGCCACCAAAGTATATTCCTCACCAAACAGACTTCCATCTTCACACACAAAACACAGGCGATCCACATCCGGATCTACTGCAATCCCAAGATTCGCGCCCGTTTTTTCAACTACAGAACATAACTCCCGAAGGTTCTCCGGAAGCGGTTCCGGATTGTGTGCAAATTTGCCATTCACTTCCTCATTGATCACGGTTACATTCTGTACACCAATAGCATTCAGTAGCGCCGGAACGAAAGTGGCACCCGTACTATTAATGGCATCTACCACCACTTTAAAATTCTTGGCACGGATCGCAGCCACATCTACCAATGGATGCGCGCGGAGCTCATCGATATGGCGTTGCATGTAAGCACTATTGTATTGTACACTCCCCAGCTTGTTGACTTCTGCATAAACCGGCGCCCCATTTTCTACATAATCGAGAATCCAGGCTCCATCTTCTGCTGATATAAATTCACCGCGTTCATTGAGCAATTTCAGGGCATTCCATTCCTTGGGATTATGGCTGGCCGTGAGGATGATCCCACCAGCAGCCTGTTCAATCGGAACGGCGATTTCAACGGTAGGTGTGGTACTTAATCCTAGGTCAACCACATCAAATCCAAGACCCTGCAACGTACTGACTACAATATTGCGGACCATCTCACCAGAGATACGTCCATCGCGGCCTAAAACGATCTTTTTGTTCTTGCTATGATTTGAAATCCATGCTCCATATGCAGTCGTGAATCGAACGATATCTATAGGGGTTAGTCCAGATCCAGGTTGTCCGCCAATCGTACCCCGAATTCCTGAAATGGATTTAATAAGTGCCATACTGCGATGATTGAAAATATGAATGCGAAGGTAGGATAATCACTAGCGCAGCCGATGAGAAATAGCGGCAAATTTGTCAAACCGCTACCATTTCAAAGCACGCGTTGGGAGTATATTCGCATAAATCATTGAATCCCATGCCCCCTTATTTTTTGAAGTTCAAACCTGTCCTGATCTCCATTTTATTTCTTTTATCATTTTGCTCGCTTAATGCACAGGATCTCAACCAAATACTTCCAACAGATCCTAATGTATTGAAAGGAAAACTATCGAATGGTTTAAGCTATTATATCCGGTCTAATAAAAAACCAGATCATAAAGTAGAACTCCGCCTGGTGGTGAAAGCAGGCTCCATCCTCGAAGACCAGGATCAGCAAGGACTCGCGCATTTCATGGAACACATGAATTTTAATGGACTTCAGCATTTCGAAAAAAATGAACTGGTAAATTACCTCCAAAGCATCGGTGTTGAATTCGGCGCCGACCTGAATGCCTATACCGGTTTCGATGAAACTGTATTCATACTGCCTATACCTACGGATAAGCCAGGCAACCTGGAAAAAGGCTTTCAGATCCTGGAAGACTGGTCGCACAATGCCCTGCTGACCGATAAGGATATCAACGAAGAGCGGAATGTGGTGCTCGAGGAAAGCCGGCTTGGCAAAGGCGCCGATGACCGGATGCTCAAGCAATATTTTCCCAAATATGCCTCCGGTACAAAATATGCAGAGCGCCTCCCCATTGGAAAGGATGAGATCCTCAAAACTTTCAAACCTGAGGTCATCCGCAGATTCTATCACGACTGGTACCGCCCCGATTTGCAGGCAGTCATGATCGTTGGAGATATTGATACCGCAATAGCCCTTAAAATGCTAAAAGATCATTTTGCCGGATATACCAATCCAGCCACCCCAAAAACCCGGGAATACCTGGTTGCAAAAGCCAGGACCAAAGCGGAAGCAATGGTCGTGAGTGATAAGGAAGCCATCCGCCCGGGACTTCAAATCATCTTTCCACTAAGCCCGGAAAAGAAGGTGCTTGTACTGGGCGATTACCGGGAAAGCCTTGTTCGGAACCTCGCACTCATGATGCTCAATCAACGCCTGCAGGATCTGTCACAAATGCCAAAGCCGCCATTTGCCTTTGCTTCCGTTGGTTTTGATAACCTGATCCATGGTTATGAAAGCTTCACGGCATCCACTATGTTCAGTCAGGATGGCGTCGAAAAACCCCTCATGGCACTTACTGCTGAATTAATCAGAGCCCGGGAGTATGGCTTCACTTCCAGTGAATTGGATCGTGCCAAGAACGAAATGTTAAGTGGCATAGAGAAAATTTACAACGAGCGAAAGACCACTGCCAGTCAACAATACATTGAAGAATACATTCGCAATTTTCTGACCGATGAAACGATGCCCGGATTACAGAATGAATATGACTACTATAAAGCTTTACTGCCGGGGATCGGTCTTGCCGATGTAGCTGCGATGCCAAAACACTGGATGCAAAACATGGCTACGTTCAGCCTGATAACTGCTCCTCAAAAATCGGATCTTCATTTACCCACTAATGCGGCGCTCCTGAGCCTGACTGAAAAAGGCTTCGCTCAAAAAGTCAGTGCGCCAAAAAATGAAACAATTGCCACTACCTTATTAAAGGATAAACCAAATCCCGGCAAAGTGATCAACCAACATGAAGAAGAAGGTCTTGGCGCTACGACCTACACCCTCAGCAATGGTGTCAAGGTGACCATAAAGACCACAGATTTTAAAACAGATGAAATCAGCCTGAATGGAGTTCGGAAAGGCGGGACCAATAATTACGGGCTAGCGGATAAAAGCAATGCCCAGTACGCGGTTGCGACTGCGGTGAGTATGGGTTTCGGCGATTTTACCCCGACCCAATTGGATCAGGTCATGAGTGGAAAGATTGCCAGCGTTAAGATGGGCATGTCAGAGCTGGAAGACAATGTGATCTGCGGCAGTAATGTCAAGGACTTTGAATCAATGCTGCAACTCTTATACCTGCGAATGACCAAAACGCGGAAGGACGAGGAATTATTTGATTCCTATCGATTGAAGCAGAAACAACAGATCCATTTCATGGGTGCGTCCCCGACCGTATATTTCATTGATAGCACCTTTGGTGTATTGTACAAGCATAATCCTTTGGCCGCAATCCCAATCCCGAAAGCGGCAGATTTTGATGCTTTACATCTGGACAGAGCTTTGGAAATTTACCAGAAGGAATTTGGGAATGTCAAGGGTTATCACTTTTTCCTGGTAGGAAATATTACGGCCACGCAGGCAATTCCGTTGCTGGAAACGTATCTGGGTTCCCTCCCCGCTTCCGGTACAGATCCCAATTTTAAAGACAATGGTGTCAGAATGGTTGATGGCCAGGTGAAGCTGGATATTCACAAGGGGAAAGAAAAGCAGAGTCTGATCGTTTCACTTTATCATGGCGAAATACCTTATTCTGAAGATTTTTCACTAAGAACTCAGGCGGTTTCAGAGGTTCTGAATATCAAAGTGATTGAAGATCTCCGGGAGAAATTAGGGGGGATTTATTCGGGGGGATTTCAGGCTGAAGTGAGTAAGGAACCTTATCCACACTATCAGATCATGATGTATTTGCCCTGCGGACCGGAGAATGTTGCAAAATTGATCAGTGCCAGTGATGCAGAGATCAAAAGCATTCAAGAACAAGGTATCGAACAAAAAGATCTCGACAAGGTGAAGAGCCAATGGCGGGAAAAATACCTGACCAGTATCAAGGAAAATGCCTGGTGGAGCGATAAGCTGGAGCGTATTATTTTCTGGGGCCAGGATAAATCCCATGTCCTCGATTATGAAAAATGGATCGATGGACTAAGTACTACGGATGTTCAACAGGCCGCCAGGACACTCTTTTCCGGGAAGAATGAATTTGTTTCCATTTTGAATCCGGAGGATTAATAAGTGGATATAACAACTGTACAATTCCGCTTTTTATAAGCGTTGGAAAAGTATGCAGGTACATTCGATTTTTTTTCTGGAAGAATCTAACAGGTATAATCTCCAACATTAGAATGGTCAACCATCGTATTGGAGTAGCTCAAAAACAGATCCTAACAGGATGACAAAGTTTGGGAAGGTTTTTCAAAAGCTTGAGGCATTTACAATAATAGTAGGCACATCATTATAGGTACTTTAGAGCGACTTGTCATCCTGCAAAGGACCTTGCAAAAACACGCAGGGTACAATCTCTATCAAAGCCAACCCGTTTGCACGGTCCCTGCTTTGCTCTGGGAGCTACGGCGGGCAAGCCTTACAGGATGACGATGTCGCTGTGGACGGTCACTGTGGGGTCCCTTGCTCCCGTCGTAGCCTTTGGCGAAGGAGGGCCTTTGTCGGAAGGACCTTTCTAATGTAAATGCCTGGTACAGTCGCTTTGGACATTCACAATAAAACATCAACTAAAAAGGCCCACTCGATTGAGTAGGCCCTTCAATGGTCCCAGACCGGCATTTGCGAGCTGAGAAGTTTTTGTATTTACTTCGCTTAGTTCCTGATAAGCTTAATCAGCTTGCGCTCTTTGGTCGTATTATTTGTGAGTTGTACATAATACATTCCAGCCGGCATGGATGGCAATTCGACCTTCGTGCTATTCAGTTCGCTATTCAGCACTTGCTGAGACAGTGCATTCAAAATAGTCAGGTTCCAATCAGAGGCATTATCAATACCATTGATCTGAATTTGATTTCCCGATCCTGGATTTGGCGAAATGCTGATATCATCCTGAAGATTCGCTGCCTTTAGTCCAATAATTTTTGAATAAGAAATGCCACCATCCGTTTCGACTTCCTGGATGCGGTAATAATTGGTTCCCGATACCGGGTTTTCATCCGTATACTGATAGGTTTGACCTTCTAACTGAGCTGTATTCGTTGTCTGTTCAATCGTTTCCCAAACTCGTGTATCCTTACTGCGTTGCAGATTAAATTGGGTATTGCCTGTTTGTGCGGCAGTCTTCCAGGTCAGGAAAACGCCGGTACCCGTGGAGCGACCATCGAAACTGATCAGCTTTACTGGTAAAGGCGTATTTACATTTAAAAATTGATCCGGGATACCAGGACCAAAAATGCGAAGTACATAATTATAACATTCAATGTCTACCGGAGTAGCCGTACTACAATTGGCGCTACCAAAATACCCTGTCGATGCAGAGGTGGTGGTACCCGTAGCCGATGTAAGTGGAAGGCTAAAGAAACTTCCAATATTGTTGCAGATATAGGTTCCTTCGAGGGTGTATAGATTAGGAGCAGAACTTGGAGTCAGGATGATGGTATAACCGAGATTTATATTATAGGTAAATCCACCCGTATTGCAAACTTTATTAATGAGACTGATTGGCTTTACTTCTATATACGCGGAGTAGGAAGGTGAACTACTAGAGATAACCGTTACTTGTGAATGTGCAACAGATGTACAAATTGATGATGCAAGTAGGACGAGGGCAATAGATTTTGATTTCAAAAGATTTGATAATATAGGTTTCATAGTGGTGTGGTTTAGACTTATGTAGACACAATTTATTGGCGCAAAGGTTAGGTGTAAAATGTTAAGTAATTGTGAATGCTATTGTTATGTTAATGAGAACAAGAATTTTAGCATTACAATAGATTTATCTTTAACAGGCAATCCATTTAAACAGATGCATAAAACTGACTCGCTCAATATAAAAATTTCAGACAACATTTGATAACTATTTTTAAGGCTATATTTATATATTCATTAATTTCATGAATTTTCGGCGAGCTTTTTTAAGAACGATCATGAATTAGTTTAAAACCCAGAATAGAATTGTACAAATAGCTCCGCCATTATACTTCCACAGAGCGCATGAAGATTTCCTAAACATCCTAAGAAAGTTCTTGAGTTTGATCAAGAAGTCGTACTTATCATTAGAAAATGAAGCTCCATTGCACTTCCTGCTTATCCAGATTAAAACCGGACTAATTCAAAAATTAATGGGTCATTTATTGTTTAATTCCATAGAAAAGGCTGGTAACCTCGCCAGTCGCGCAATCACCATTATCATTCGTTTTCCAACTAATGGCATCTGGATTACTTGTCAATTTTGCGTTTTGTGTAAAATTCTTTCGATGATAGTAATAGGTACTATCCGCATTTACATGAAGAAGTCCCCCTTCCGTATACCGTCGAAAGATGCCACCCGGTGCTTCATACGAGAAGTAGTTTCGACTGATCAGTAATGAATCTTTAGCTATTACCGTTACATAGAACGTATCAGGCATAGTCGTATCCAGAGTATAAGATGGCAATATATCGTAAATACCACTTGCCTTTAAAACCCCAACATATTGGTAGGTCTGATACCACTTATTAGAATCCACCGAATTTATCTTCGAAACGGATGTATCCACTTTATTACATGCAATCCAACTAATAAGGCAGAGCATTAGCACAATATATTTCATGACGGGTTTATTTAAATAAATTTCAGCAAGGTATCGGATATATAACGTTGAATTTAAAATCTTCGTATTTATTCACCCAATAGTTTAGGGTGCCTTTTTTTTGTTTAATAGGAAATACTCAGCCAGAAAATATTCCAATAAACCTGATTTATGCCTAAAATAAATAAAGCTTGTCCCGGAAACCGGAAACAAGCTTTCAAATTAAAATTTATTTATAAAGCGGATCAGGCTTCAGCCGGAACCATCAATTGCTCCCGGATCTTTGCTTCGATTTCTTCAGCAATTTCAGGATTATCGTTCAGGAAGGTTTTGACAGCATCACGACCCTGTCCAATTTTACTATCACCATAAGCGAACCACGATCCACTCTTACTGAGGATACCCAACTCTACTCCCATATCGATAATTTCCCCGATCTTGGAAATACCTTCTCCAAAAACGATATCAAATTCCACCTGCCGGAATGGAGGAGCCACTTTATTTTTAACTACCTTGACCCGGGTCCGGTTACCAGTTGCTGTATCCCCATCCTTGATCTGACTGATCCTACGGATATCCAGACGGACAGAAGCATAGAACTTAAGGGCATTACCACCGGTTGTGGTTTCCGGATTACCGAACATCACCCCAATCTTTTCCCGAAGCTGATTGATGAATATACACACTGTTCCTGTCCGGGAAATGGTTGCTGTGAGCTTGCGCAATGCCTGGCTCATTAGCCGGGCATGGAGGCCCATTTTGCTATCACCCATTTCGCCTTCCAATTCACTCTTGGGTACCAGGGCAGCAACGGAATCAACGACCACTACATCAACTGCACCGGAGGAGATCAGACGGTCCGCAATTTCGAGAGCCTGCTCACCATAATCGGGCTGAGAGATCAGCAAATTATCCACATCTACACCTAGTTTACGGGCATAGGAAGCATCGAAGGCATGTTCCGCATCGATGATGGCACAAATCCCGCCGGCCTTCTGAGCCTCGGCAATGGTATGAATGGCAATGGTCGTCTTACCGCTAGATTCCGGACCATAGATTTCGATCACACGACCTCTTGGGAAGCCACCAATACCGAGAGCAACATCCAGTCCTAACGATCCGGTAGAGATAACCTCCACCCCATCACCTGCTTTATCGCCCAACATCATTACAGAGCCCTTACCATAATCCTTGTCTATTTTATCAATAGCGATTTTTAGCGCCTTGAGTTTATCTTCTGCTGCATTTGCCATTTTTCAAGTAGTATTTATGATGAATTAGTTGACCAAAATTATCTATAAAGTAGGGCTCTGAAGCGGTATGGAACGCCTGACTTATCCACAACTGCATTCCTCCCCCCATCCTTTAGATTACAAAGGTACAGTATTATTAGTAACAAAACAATGAGATTATTAGTATCCTAATTTTTATTTGGTTTTCAACTTCCAAAGAACCACCTAATAAAGTTAATACTGCGTCATCGGGGGCAATAAAATCTTATTCAAATTGGCAGATTACCGATAGGTCATTCAAAACCCTATTAAAAGACCAAAAAGTCATTATCTCAATGGATATTACAAACACGGTCGCTGTGGGTCCCTCTTGCCCGCTTTAGCCAATGGCGACGGAGGGTCCTTCGTTGGGATGACATCCATATTTGAGGTTAATTAATCAAACAACCGCCCCATAACAAATCAGGCCATCCCGAAGGATGGCCTGTTTGTGATTCACTTTATATTCTACTAAACCCGAAAGTGTGAGAAGGCCTTATTGGCTTCAGCCATACGGTGTGTATCTTCTTTCTTCTTAACGGCAGCTCCTTCCCCTTTAGAGGCAGCAATGATTTCGTTAGCCAGTTTATCAGCAATGGTCTTACCATTACGCTCCCTGCTATAACGAATCAGCCATTTCATAGACAAGCTGATCTTGCGATCCGGACGAACTTCGGTTGGGATCTGGAACGTAGCACCACCGATCCGGCGGCTACGAACTTCCACACCCGGAGTTACATTGGCCAGCGCGCGTTTCCACACTTCATAGCCTTCCTCAGAGGTCATTTGGGTTACTTTATCCAGAGCATTATAAAAGGCCGTCAGAACGACACTTTTATTACCACCGATCATCAGGCAGTTTACAAATCGGGTTACCTGCTTATCCTTAAACTTCGGATCAGGTGCGAGTGGGAGCTTTTTAGCTTGTGCTTTTCTCATCTTTAATACTGAAGACCGGGCGAACCGGAATTTTTGAATTCTTGATTATTTAAAGATCAGGAACCTTGCCAATGGCCTGGCTCCTTCTATTTAGACGTATTGATTACTTTTTGGCCTTTTCACGCTTGGTACCATACTTGGAACGGCTTTGCTTCCGATCCTTCACACCGGCAGTATCCAAAGCTCCACGTACGATGTGATAACGCACACCTGGCAGATCCTTAACACGACCACCACGGATCAGTACGATACTGTGCTCCTGAAGATTGTGACCCTCACCTGGAATATAGGCGATGACCTCGATCTTATTGGTGAGACGTACCTTGGCTACCTTACGAAGGGCAGAATTCGGCTTTTTAGGGGTTGTTGTATATACACGGGTACATACGCCACGACGCTGAGGACAAGCATCCAGGGCACGTGATTTACTCTTAATCTCAATCTGCGTCCGTCCCTTACGAACAAGTTGCTGTATAGTAGGCATTGAAGAACCTTTTCTTATTTTTTTTATCGGGAGCGCAAAAGTAAGGCAGTTTTTCTAAAGAACCATGATTATTTAGATTTTTTGCCGTTCTGATTCAAAATAATTTATCAGCCTTCGCCTCCCCTTTTTTCATTAGTGAATTTTATAAACAAAGCCAAAGGTCATTACCTCCTTGAGCTGCAACCATCCCAGGCCGGAACCAGGCTCATTTTTCGCTACCTGCAAGTGCGTAACCGGGTCGGTATACGTATTTTCATACGGCAGGTCATTATCGTAAATAGCCGTTACACCAATATTCAGATTAAAGTGTTTGCCCAGCTTTATGGCAATCATATTATCCCAGTAAACATCCACATTTCCCGGGTTATCCTTCTTAACCACATTTCCCAAACTGTCCGTTGAATTCTTCGCCAGGTAATTGGCATACAGATCCAGACGGGTTTTGAAATTGATATTCGGCGTGATATCATGCTGATAACGTCCGGAAAAATATGCACCTAGCTCTGTCCGCGAGGTTTTATTATAGTCAATCCCGAAAGCCCCCTGTGGATCACGACTGGTATATTTCGTGCTGGCAAGGGTCATCCGCAAAGCCAAAGGCGATAAAAACAGCGAAATATTGGCCCCCTTTCGGTATTCCATTCCCGCTGCCAGCGTTAAATAGGCAGGAGAAAGAAAATCAGATATCGGTGTATTCTGCCAGTTCGGAACCGTATAATCATAGGCCTTGGTAAACTGCGACTTGAAATTGAACAGGCCCGTAAAATAAATATCCTTAGAGTTTTTCAACTTGGAACCATACTTGGACGTAAAGTCCAGGCGGTCATCCACTTTCCGGGGAACAAATCCATTGGAATAGGCATAGAACAAACTATAGGAAGCATCGAGTGTATTACTCCAGACCTGATTGTGATAGAGCCGGGTAATATTGCCACTGAATAAGCCATCCACAGCCAATGATGCAACTTCACCCCCGGCTGCCCAATTGTGCAAAAAACCCTGATTCAAGCCTAAAATGAGTTCCCCGGTATGAATCCAGGCAACGGTATCCTTGTTTTCAGTACTCAATGCCGATTTGATCTTGTCGGTTTGTGAGACTTGACCAAAGGATAGGCTGGTACTGACTGCCAAAAGCAGCATTAATGTGCAAATTTTCCGCATAATGTATGTGTGTTTGTGTGTGTGTGTGATAATTCTGAAATCTACCTCATCGTGGTTTGTAGCCTCCTTCCTGAAGAATGGTCTGTGCATCTGTTATGGCAAATAGGGAGTCCAGGGACATACCTTGATGCTTCGCCACATAAGCATTCACGACCTGAGCTCCCAACCAGGTTCCTACGTTCCCCGGGCTTTCTTTCGGCATTCCTGCAGCATCCGGGCCATCATTAACGTATCTCAGGATCTTGGACCAATTGGTCTCGTAAAGCAAATTTGCCTTCACGAAGAAATTATAGATCAGGGCCTCATTTTTAGTACACCATTCCAGTTGGGCATCCGTAAATCCGAATCGGGTAGCAGTCGGAACAAATGGGATCATTTTGGACGTAAAATATTGTTCCTTCCCTCGCTGTATCATCAGATCCAGCAAGGACCGATTTTCCGCTTCAAATGGATGCTTTGCTTCGTACAATGCTTTGAACACATTAACAGGTGCATACTCCGGCTTAAGAGACTGCGCCATATAATCTGGTATTCCTACGGATTTGTAATACGGATAGTCCGGGCCGAGATACATGTCCAGTCCAATACCAACTATATCTGTATCCACCGTTATTACACTCCAGTTATTGAGTCCGGATACGAAATACACTATTTTGGGTACGGAACGCTGAGGGTAATAAAATTTCCAGAACTGAAAGCCTTTTTGCAGGGATTCGTCCATCGTTCTTGTATCGGGAAAATGCTTGTTTACGGTATCAAAAAGGCCCCGGTAATCCTTATAAGTCAGGAACATATGCACCTGGTCCTTAATGATTGGATTCTGATCGGTATACGCATGCTTTACCCCAAAACGCATCAGATCATCCAGCCAGAAATCGAGAAAATCCGGATACTTTTTCTTTAAATTCTGAAGTCCATCTGCAATATGAGCCGTATCAATCCGGGCAAGATCCTGATCAAAACGCCGGGTATTCATTGTGACCTTGATCTGGGCTACGTCCGGTGCTTTTGAAGGATTGTTACAGGATAAAATACCCCAGCCGGACAGGATTAACAGGATGCATACAATAGATTTATCCTTGATGTTTTTAATGCTATCTGCCACGGTACGATTTTAATTTGAGCCTGCGAAATTAAGCCTTGGAGTAGAATAACGTGTACATTGTTCTCGTACTTTTGCCAGTATAATGATGAAGCACGTTTTATTTTTCAGTTTTTTCGCCCTTCTGTCCTTAATGGTATCTGCTCAGACTCAGATCAGTACAGATAGTTCCGGGCGGATAATTACGATTAAAACTGCTGCACCTGTCACCACCACGCCGATTTTAACGCCCGTGTATCCCCCAGGTTATTATCCCCGTCGATTTCACCATTATTGGATCAATATCTACAAAGTACGTTTTGGTGTATTCATAGCGCCTGACATCTCCTATATGAAACCAACGGCGACCATGGATGATCGGCAGGAATTCAAAACTGAAAATAAAGGACCACGACTTGGCTTTAACTACGGGCTCATGGCAGATTACTGGTTTGAGGATAATTATGCTTTGGTAAGTGGCTTATCCATTAACACGACCGGAGGGAAAATAAATGCCACAGCAATAGACCAAACCCCTGGTGTCGACAAGGTAAAACAAGCGGATTTTACCTATCATCTTCAATATATTGACCTCCCCATTGCGTTGAAAATGAGAACAGATAGCAATAGAAATAAATTCCGTTTTTTTGGACAGATTGGGCTTTCTGTGGGCGTAAATATTAGTAAAAAGGTGGATTATGAAGTAGCATATTATGATGATAACAGCATGAGTCAAACGGCTACGGGCACCAAGATTAAATTGAATGGGGCCCTATCTGAAATTGCTCCGATTATGTTCCAGATGAATATTGGTGCTGGTTTTGAGTATTCCTTAAATGATAAACTCAAAGCTTATCTGGGCGTCTTCTTCAATAATGGGTTTTTCCCAGATGCTACCAAACCGGATCAGTTTGACAATACTAAGCTTGGATATGTAGGGACATTCCGTGATGGTACTACCCGACTCAATAATTTTGCCCTCCGTCTTGGATTACTCTTTTAAAAAAACAACTAAATAGTTGAATTGCATGCCTGTTGTCCTTTGACACAGGCATTACTTTTGATAGTCCAATCCACTTTCATGGCAGCATCTAATATTGATTCAAGTCCCAACATTTCGATGAGCCCCACAGGTCTGCGGATTTGCTTGTCCCAGCAGAATTATCATATTGGCAATTTTAACGACAATACTGATAAAATAATCGCAGCGATCCGGGAAGCCCGGAATGAAGGAGCAGATCTCATTGTGTTCTCCGAACTGAGTGTATGTGGCTACCCGCCCAGGGATTTCCTGGAATTCGATGATTTCATTAATGCTTGCCAGGATTCCATCGCCCGGATTCAGGAAGAAGCAGATACCATTGGTGTTTTAGTGGGTGCACCTTCCAGAAACAGCAAACCTGAAGGTAAAAACCTCTTTAATAGTGCCTACCTGCTTTATGAAAAGCAGGTTCAGGGCCTGGTTCATAAAACCTTATTGCCGAATTACGACATCTTTGACGAATACAGGTACTTCGAACCCGCATATGACTGGATGGTTCTTCCTTTCAAAGGACATCGTCTCGCAGTCACTATCTGTGAAGATATCTGGAACCTGAGCGATGATCCCTTATACCGGATCTGCCCCATGGATCAATTGATCGGGCAGGCACCGGATCTTATGATCAATCTGAGTGCCTCCCCATTCGATTATGTACATGGTGAAGGCCGCCGGTATATCATAGCCGAGAATGTTGCGAAATACCAACTTCCGATGATCTATTGTAATACTGTTGGTGCTCAGACCGAAGTTATTTTCGATGGTGGCAGCCTGGTCATGTCCGGCGCCGGGGATATTGTTTTACAAATGGATTCTTTCAAGGAAGACAGCGGTATGGTGGATTTTCTGGCGGATGGTAGTTTTAAAGAAGCGGTCGTAATGACCCGGCAGGAAATTTCTCAAATAACCAGCATCCCATTAGCCCTCGACGAAAAGCACAATATTGAACTGATCCATCATGCCCTTATCTCCGGAATCCGGGATTATTTCAGCAAGATGGGGTTTCGGGAAGCGATCGTCGCTTCAAGTGGTGGTATTGACAGCGCGGTAGTTTTGGCACTTGCTTCAGAGGCATTGGGTGCGGACCATGTTCGTGCCTTATTAATGCCATCTCAGTTTTCGAGTGATCATTCTGTTGATGATGCGGTCCAGCTTTCCAAAACCCTGGGCAATCAATACGATATCCTCCCGATCAAATCCATTTTTGATTCGATGATGGATGGGCTGCATCCTGTTTTTGATGATCTGCCTTTCTCCCTTGCCGAAGAGAACCTACAAAGCCGGATTCGCGGAAACCTGGTCATGGCATTGGCCAATAAATTCGGGTATATCCTGCTCAATACCTCCAATAAAAGCGAATTGGCAACCGGTTATGGAACCTTATATGGTGATATGGCTGGTGGACTAGGCGTGTTGGGAGACCTTTATAAACTTCAGGTCTATGAACTGGCAAAGTATATCAATCGCAAAGAGGTGATTATCCCTCTGAATATCATCAGCAAAGCCCCGAGTGCCGAGTTGCGACCCGATCAGAAGGACAGCGATAGTCTGCCGGATTACAGCATCATGGATCCCATTCTTTACCAGTACATTGAGCGCCGCCAGGGGCCCAAGGAGATCATTTCCCTGGGAAATGATGCGACACTGGTCAACCGGATCCTAAAGATGGTCAATGTGAATGAATATAAACGCAACCAGTTTTGTCCGATCATCCGGGTTTCGCCCAAGGCTTTTGGTACCGGAAGGCGGGTGCCTATTGTTGGAAAATATTTATCCTGACCAGATTCATTAATCCTGGCTAATTTCTGGTGACCTGAGGCACTCAATTTTTCTTATAAATAGCGTATTCCCAAAATGCACGATCCAGAAGAATCAAGGACCGCTTATTTTCTGATTGTTTACCCTATTCTTCCCTCAATATATTGGGTTTTTGCTTCGATTTCCCTGGCAGCACTAAAAGTCCATGGTGCGATGTAGAAATGCCTGACAACAATGTTTGGAGAAAGGATAAAACATAAAATAACTTAATAGCACCTAAGGTCCAATGAAGATTCAGCAAGTCAGGAATGACATAGGATTACACATACTGCCATACCATCCCCATATCATCGACAACTCGTTACCGACTCGATGGCAATGGTAACAATCCCTCTAAGGATCACCATTAAAACATTCAGTCCATTTAGTTGCCGTTGTTGGTGGGGACAACAACCAAGGCGGGGTAATAGGGATTAATCAAGGTGCAATCTCGTCATTCCGCTCATCCAGGTGCGCTTTTTCATGAGGAAGATTTTCTGACTCGGAGTTTTGGGTTACACCCACTCTTGGACGGAATTTAGCGGTTTGATTCTGCTTGGCCTCATCTATGGAATGCGTCGTGAATAGTTCGCAATCCTCTTCTGCCAATTCTGAGAGCTTAACATAAAAAGCTTTTAATGCAGTTAACTCATCTTCTGTCAGATCCTCAATATCGATCAGGCGATTACTGGCCGATTTATTGGCAGCGATCAATTCATTCAGTTTCAAATGCAGGGCAACCGTGTCTTTGTTTTGTGATTGCTGGATGACAAAAACCATTAGAAAGGTGATGATTGTCGTTCCGGTATTGATGATCAACTGCCAGTTTTCACTATAATGGAACACAGGTCCGGATGCCGCCCAAACCAGAACAATCATTAACGCTCCAATAAAGGTGGCTGGCCGGCCCGTTATGCGGGTAGCTGCTGTGGAGAACCGATCGAATACCCGTTTCAGCCGGCTGACTTTTACTTTTTTAGACGCCATGGACCAATAATTTATTTATGTTGAATGCATATTTAGAATTACCAATCATCCATCAACAAAAAATGCGCCCCCGGAGGAGCGCATCGATATTTTAACCTGTAAAAAGGGTTCGAAATCTACTTTTTCTTCTTAGGTGTGAAGATGGCGATCATTCTTCTGCCTTCCATTTTTGGCATGCTTTCCAGGCTACCCCATTCTGCCAAACGCTCCGCAAATTTGAGCAGCATCAGCTCGCCGCGCTCCTGGAACATAATGGCACGCCCCCGGAACTGAACATAACACTTGACCTTATCACCGTCCTGAAGGAATTTTTCGGCATGTTTTGATTTGAAATCAAAATCATGGTCATCGGTATTCGGTGTAAAGCGAATTTCTTTAACCTCACTTTGCTTGCTCTTGGCCTTTTGCTCTTTATCCTTCTTCTTCTTCTCGTAAAGAAATTTGTTATAGTCCACAATCCGGCAAACCGGTGGTACGGCTTGCGGGGATATTTCTACCAGATCGACTTCTCGTTCCTGCGCCATTTTAAGCGCTACAGAAACCGGATACACACCCGGTTCAATGTCTTCACCTACCACACGCACTTCCGGACCAACAATTTCTTCATTGATGCGGTGCTCTCTTTCTTTTTGTCTTGGTCGGAAGGGCTGTCTGCCTTTCGGTTTTTTTTGCATTAATTGTTATTGGGTAAAATTGATTCGCGCAAAATTAGCGGAAATGCTGATGAATGAAAGGATATGGCCGTAAGAAGTAATTATTATGCCATGAAATTAGCTCCGGAACCCAACATTTGTGTCGAAACGATGGCATTCAGCTCCCCAATAAAGTCATCCACCTTCATGGCGCCCTTGTCTCCTTCTCCATGTTTACGTACCGCAACCGTGCCATCAGCCGCCTCTTTCTCCCCCACAATGACCATGTATGGGATCTTAGCCAGCTCCGTGTCCCGGATTTTCCGGCCGATCTTTTCACTCCGTTCATCGATCTCGGCCCGGATCTCCGCCTTTTTCATCCGCTTGGCTACTTCATAAGCCCAATCATTGTACTTGTCAGATATTGGCAACACTTTCACCTGCACCGGTGCCAGCCATAAAGGGAGATCTCCCCCACAGTGTTCCAGCAAGACCGCAATAAAACGCTCCATGCTTCCGAATGGCGCCCTATGGATCATTACCGGACGTTTCCGGGTATTGTCGGCATCCACATACTCCAGTTCAAAGCGTTCCGGCAGGTTATAATCCACCTGGATAGTCCCTAATTGCCAGCTGCGGCCCAGGGCATCCCGAACCATAAAATCGAGTTTTGGACCATAAAACGCTGCTTCGCCATATTCCGTAACCGTTTTAAGGCCTTTTTCGTTGGCAGCCTCAATAATAGCATTCTCTGCAATTTCCCAGTTTTCGTCGGTACCGATATATTTACTGCGGTCTACCTGATCCCTTAGGGAAATCTGGGCAGTAAACTCATGAAAATCAAGGGAGGTGAATACAAACATCACCAAATCGATCACCTTTTTGAATTCTTCCTTGACCTGTTCCGGGCGACAGAATAAGTGGGCATCATCCTGAGTAAATCCGCGTACACGGGTCAATCCATGCAACTCACCACTCTGTTCATAGCGGTAAACGGTACCAAATTCTGCGAGTCGAAGTGGGAGATCCTTGTAGGATCTGGGGGAGGATTTATAAATTTCGCAATGGTGCGGGCAATTCATGGGTTTAAGCATGAATTCTTCCCCTTCCTGAGGAGTTGTAATGGGACGGAAGGAATCCTTGCCATACTTCTCCCAGTGACCACTGGTCACGTATAATTGCTTACTGCCAATATGGGGAGTAACCACTGGCAGATAACCACTTTCCATTTGTGCCTTTTGAAGGAATTGCTGCAGGCGCTCCCGGAGCATAGCTCCTTTTGGTAACCAGAGCGGCAAACCAGAACCTACTTTTTCAGAGAACGTAAATAATTCCAGTTCTTTTCCCAGTTTACGGTGGTCCCGCTTTTTAGCCTCTTCCAGCAAGGTCAGATAATCTTCCAGTTCCTGCTGTTTTGGGAAGGTGATCCCATAAAGCCGGGTCAGCATTTTATTTTTCTCATCCCCTCTCCAATAAGCACCAGCAATATTGGTCAGTTTAACTGCCTTAATAAATCCAGTGTTGGGGATATGAGGGCCGCGGCAGAGGTCGGTAAATTCACCCTGAGTATAAAACGTGATCTTCCCATCTTCCAGGTTTTCCAGAAGCTCCAATTTGTAAGGATCATTCTTTGCCTGGAAATAGCCAATGGCTTCCTCTTTAGGAACGGAACGGCGGACATAGGCATTGCTGCCTTTCGCGAGTTCCTTCATTTTCGATTCTATGGCAGCCAGGTCTGCTTCACTGATTTTATCGCCACCAAGGTCGATATCATAATAAAAGCCATTCTCAATTGGAGGACCGATTGCAAATTTGGTATCCGGGTAGATACTCTGAATGGCTTCCGCCATGAGGTGGGCGGAACTATGCCAAAAGGTGCTTTTCGCAGCTTTATCATCCCAGGTGAGTAGCTTTAATGAGGCATCCTGTTCTATGGGGCGGGTGGCATCCCAGACTTCTCCATTTACTTCCGCAGCGAGGACCTTACGGGCAAGTCCTTCAGAAATTGATTTTGCAATATCAAGGGAGGAGATTCCTGCATCGTATGGCCTTACAGAGCCATCAGGTAGGGTAATGTTGATCATAATTATTCGACTAAAGAGGCGCAAATGTACGTATGAAAAAAGGCCGCCCGATGCGCACCGGCGGCCTTTTCAAATGAAGTAACCGGTATTATAATTTACGAAGGACATCCGTATAGATGACCGTATCGGAAGTATTGTATAATGGATTCAGTGTGATAACGGAGTACTTAAGGGTCAGATAGCCGAGCGTACGTGTTACGATTTCAGCTTCAACATTGTCTGCCTGGAAGAAATCCGCAACATGATACAGCGAAATATGTTGCTCATTATTAGTGATTTGCCAGGTGAATGGTTGGGTACTCGGCTCGCCGGTACTGCAATGAACCGTACCCAGATCAATATAGCCGTCAAAATTGGTTTGGAAAATCAGATGATTGTCGGCAGAACAATCGTCAAGGACATAATCCACGGTACTATCCCCAAGGGTAATTGGATCTTTTACAGTCTTTTTCCAAGAGCTATGTATCCAGGTACCTGAGCGAAGATCTTCCTCAGCAGAAACTGGTGAATCCGACTTTTTACAGGAACCCAGTAAAAAAACAACCACTCCTAAAATTAGTAAAACACGATTCATTGCTGTAAGGAACAATTTTTAAGTGATGCTAAAATACGTTTATTTTTTGACCAACATAATTCGTTGAAGAAATTCCAAGGTTTTTAATGGAATCAAGGAGGAAAACCTTGCATAAACCGATGGATTCCCTTCTTACTTTTAACCTATGATCGAGTTGCGCGATATTGATAAGAAATTTGGTGATAAGGTCGTGCTCCGAAAAGTGAATGCCATCATGGAGCCGGGTAAAAACAACCTGATCATTGGCACTTCCGGCAGTGGGAAGACCGTTATGATGAAAATCATGATCGGCCTGATGCCGGTAGATCATGGGAATGTTCTGTATGAAGGCCAGGATCTGGGAACCATGGGGGAGGAAGAGCTTCGGAAGCTGCGTAATCAGATTGGCATGTTATTTCAGGGCTCGGCACTTTTTGATTCTAAATCCGTGGAGGAAAATGTCATGTTTCCGCTGGATATGTTTACCAGGAAAACCCGCCGGGAAAAATTGGCACGGGTCAATGAGGTTCTGGATCGGGTCAATCTGAAAGATGCCAACCGCAAATACCCAGCGGAGATCAGTGGGGGTATGAAAAAAAGGGTGGCCCTCGCCCGTGCAATTGTGCTAAATCCCAAATACCTTTTTTGCGATGAGCCTAACTCTGGGCTGGATCCACAGACCTCCCTGGTAATCGACAAGCTCATTACTGAAATTACCCGCGAATACAATATTACAACGGTGATCAACACCCATGACATGAATACTGTCATGGAAAGTGGGGATCACATTATTTATATGAACCGGGGTGAAAAGCGCTGGGAGGGTTCCAACCACGACATAGTATTTAGCGAGGATAAAGACCTGAATGCATTCATATTTGCATCCGAATTTCTCCAAAAGGCCAAAGAAAAAACAGTTGCCGAAGAGCAGGCGTTACAAGTCACATCCACTGAAAATAAATGGGAAGGCACTCCTCTTTTTAAGCCTCGGAAAAAAGGCTTGTTCTGATCGGGTTAAGCCATTTTTTGTTCACAATAGAAATTGTCTTCCTACCTGGAAGAAATCGTATACCAAAAGAGGCTGCTCCAATCAATGGAACAGCCTCCTTCAATAAATTCGCTTTATAATTAGCGGTTCAATACGAAAGGCAATGTAGCCCGCATATCATCTGCACTCAAACGGATCAGGTAACGGCCATTTGCAGCCGATACAGGCAGATTCACTTCATACTCCCAGCTTGATTTGGCAGGATTCAACTGCTGCTGGAAGATTGGCTGCCCAATGGCATTGAGGACCTCAATCTGAACCGGATGGCCCATTCCGGTGACGGCAGAGGTAGCTGCAATCATGAAGGTACCCGTATTCGGATTTGGATAAAGCCGGACATTCCCATCCCAGCCTTTCACGGTACCAACCGACAAGGCCGATTTCATATTAATCTCATTGGACTTAACGAGTGGCGGACGGGCACAAGCAGCATAGCTCAGCATTTTAACTGCTATGACATCACCTGGGCTGATCGTATTGCTGGTTAATGTGGTATTCGTTTCACCCGGAACATTAATACTGTTCTTTACCCATTGGAAGGTTGGTGTTGCTCCACCACCGGTGTAGGTGGCCGAGAATGTAATATAATCACCGAGCGTTACCAGGGTAGTCGAAGCGGTGATACTAACACTTGGTACCAATGTATCAATCACAGTGATTCCCACTTTATTGGAGATCGCGTTATTGGTAGTGGCACATATCGCATTCGAATTCAAGGAGATCGTCAGGGTATCCTTATCCATCAGGCTTGCAGAACTATAGGTAGTACCGGTTGCCCCTGGAATCTGAACCCCATTCTTATACCATTGATAGTTTGGCAGTGTTCCGGTTCCGTTGGAAGTTGTTGTGAAATTTAATAGGGTACCAGAACAGATGGAGAACACCGGCTTGGTATTAATACTTACACCCGGAATTACGGAAGGTGTCACATTTGATACAATCGAATTGGAAGTAACCGTATTTGCAGATTTGCAACGAAGATTTGAAGTAAGAACTGCTTTAATAACATCCCCAGTGACCAATAAATTGTCCACATAAGTATTTCCGGTGCCGGTTACATTCGTACCATTCTTCAACCATTGATAGGCCGGATTTGTACCACCATTCGTAGCCGTAGCTGTAAAAGTGATCGCGGTACCTTGGCAAAGGGTTGTAGTTGGTGTACTAATGGAAACCGCAGGGGTTAAGGTAGTGATCGAAGTAATTGGTTTCTGTGAAATAGGAGAAAGCGCACAGGATACAGATGCAGTTACCTGAACATTGCCACTACCCGTTCCCGGGAAAACCTGAACTGAAGTTCCGGTTGTAGTTCCGCTCCAGCCTGTAGGATAAGACCAGGTATAGCCTGTGGCTCCTGGTACTGCTGCTATGCTATACGTTTGAAGGGTTCCGGAACAAACGGTATCAGAACCGGTGATTGTACCTGGATTGGCAAGCGTTGTAATGATACTAATTGGTAAAGTACTGGCTGAACTGGAAAAACCACAACCATTCAAGGAGCGAACGGAAACTGTTCCGCTGGTATTATTTGCAGTCGTAGTAATGGAAGTAGAATTACTGGTTCCACTCCACCCAGAAGGTAAGGTCCAGGAATACTGGGTGGCGCCGGGAACAGGCGATATCGAATACGTCTGTGTGGTATTTCCGCAAATCAAACTATTTCCGGCAATAGTTCCTGGTACCCCAGGGGCACTACCCGGACCAACGGTTCGGGTTCGAGCAATGGAGGTACCACAGGAATTTGTTACAATGACAGAAATCGTTCCTGCGGTACTATTTGGTGTAGTAAAAATGGAATTGGAGGTAGAAAATCCAGCCCAACCCGTTGGTAAGGTCCAGGAATACGTGCTCCCTACAACATTCGGAACACTATAAGTGGCGGTATCTCCCGGGCAAAACAGGGAATTTCCGGAAATCACCCCTGGTTGTGTGGCCCCTGTCAATACCTGGAAGCCGGCACTGTAGGTGGTAAGATTACTATTACTACAGGTAGATCCTATCCGGTACCAGGTAGTTGATGGAACAGATCCGGTGGTATAAACGAGGGAAGTAGCGCCAGCACCATTTGTTACATTGGACCAAGGGCCGGTACTTGAGCTACCAATTTGCCATTGCTCGGTTATGCCATTCAAAGGAAGATTTGGATCCGTTGCTGTCAGAACAGTGGTGCTACCTGCACATAAAGGGGCAGCAGTTGTAAAAGGTGTAGTAGTGATACTTGGAGTCAATGGTGTACCGCTGCAATTCAGGATGGCATCAAAACCGAAACAGGCTGTTGCGGCATCTGCTCCAGTGGATGTTGAACTGCTCGAAGTGCCATACATTCTACCATTTCTGCTGCTAACGGTATACTGATTCAGGTAAATACCGCTGGTGCTTGTAGTTTGATGGGAAATTTCCAGGATGATACTTCCTCCCGTATAAATAAAGGGAGTCGGGAGGGCAAACTGTAACCATCCATTGGCAGTAGTGGTAATAGAAACGCTTGAAGCACTATAAACCGTAGTCAATGGAGCATTCCAGGTACCACTAGTCAGAGTGGTCAAGGTTGAATTCCCCATTTTAATAACCAGATTCGTATAGGTCTGAGAAGCACTGGTGGAAGGCTTAACGTAGATATTATTGATCTGGGCATTGTTAGGAATGGCAGATGTAAAATCACTGGCCAAATAAAGCCATTGACACATATTACTTCCCGAATTGGCAGATCCAAAAGGGAAGGTATTAGATCCCCCAGTGTATGTTGGATTAGCTCCCGGGAAAATATAGGCAGGTTGAGCATTCACCTTAACCGGTCCTAATATTGCCGCAACTACCCCGCCAGCAAAAAGGAAAATCAACAAAAAGTTAAGTAAACGTTGTTTATTCATAGTATCCCGTTAAAATTATTCGAGTACAATTTAAGAAAACTATTTTTCCCTTCCCAATTATTTTTATTAAAGCAATAACTATTTATGAAAAAATGAGAATGTCATGATAATTACACTTTTTCAATGAGATGAATATTAACATTATCGCTATCTCGATCTCTATTGATATTCAAATTATAGTTGCCCGCAACTATTTCCAAAGAATAGGCTATTTAAAAGATGTAAGAGATCGACAATCCGCTCCCTGGCATACTCAAATTGGCTGCTAAAAAACGCAGTTTTACCTCAGTGTATTTTGTTCTATTCATTCCATTTTTAGTATTTCCAGGACTTATTTTATAGCGGTATTTGGTGGATGCTTTCATCACGCTATTAGCGTGCTAAACCAACATTTTTTCCGGACTCTTGAGTTTGATTTCAAAAATCCGGATCAGGCATCATTGATCCGCATCATCCTGACAATATTTACTCCTGTATTTATTGCTTGGATTAGCAGAATATCTTAAAACGAAACGTTCAAAAAAGAAGAGGCTGCCTCAAGCGAATGAGACAGCCTCCGATCAAAAAAATCTAAATGAATGCTTAGCGATTCAAAACAAATGGCATGGTAGCACGCATATCATCACTGCTCAGACGCAGGAGGTAACGGCCATTTGCCGTGGAAACTGGCAAATTGATTTCATATTCCCAATTTGCTTTGCCTGGAGTCAATTCCTGATGGAATACGGACTGGCCAATGGCATTCAGTACTTCGATCTGAATAGCCTGACCCGCATGATTGCCGGCAGAGGTAGCAGAAACCGTGAATTTACCGGTGTTCGGATTTGGATACAAGCGGACACTGCCATCCCATCCTTTCACATTACCAACACCAACGGCAGACACCATAGCAATGTCATTGGATTTAACCAGAGCAGGAGTCGCACAAGAGGCATAGCTAAGCATCTTGACACTGATCACATCGCCAGGGCTGATCTGGTTGCTTGTATAACTTGTATTTGTTTCACCAGCGACATCCATACTATTCTTTACCCACTGATACGTCGGAGTACTACCTCCACCAGAAGAGGAGGAATTGAAAGTGATATAATCTCCGAGGGTGACCAGGTTGGTTGAAGCCGTGATGCTAACAGAAGGAACTACCGCATCAATAACGGTAATACCCACTTTATTAGAAAGCACTGAATTGCTGGTGGCGCAGATTGGATTCGTAGTCATTTGAATGGTGACCGTATCCTTATCATTAAAGGTTGAGGACACATAACTGGTGCCCGTCTGACCTGTTATTTGAACACCATTCAGGAACCAGGCATAGGTAGTGGTATTACCCAGACCATTAGATGTGGTGGTCAGGGTCAGTGGTGTACCCTTACAAATGCTGAATACCGGTGTGGTATTAATACTGATACCCGGTGTTACTGATGGGGTAACTGTTGTAGTAATGGAATTCGAAGTTACCGTTGCGGTTGAGGTACAGCGCAGGTTTGACGTCACACTAGCCTTGATAATATCCCCGGTTTTCAACAGATTATCTGTATAGGTATTTCCCGTTCCGGTAACATTTACGCCATTTTTCTGCCATTGATACGCCGGAGCAGTTCCACCGTTGGTAATGGAGGCGGTAAAGGCAATCGGAGTGCCCTGGCAAAGCGTAGAGGCTGTTGAGCTGATGGAGATCGTTGGGGTAAGCGTGGTTATTGAATAAATCGGTTTCTGAGAAACTGGGGATAAAGCACAGGAAACACTTGCAGTGACCTGGATATTACCGCTTGTAGTACCAGGGAAAGCCTGGATCGAAGTCCCTGTTGTCGTACCACTCCAGCCATTCGGGAATGACCAGGTATATCCGGTGGCACCTGGAACCTGAGCAATACTGTATGTCTGTAAGGTACCGGAACATACCGTATCAGATCCGGTAATGGTACCTGGGTTAGCAAGCGTTGTAATGATACTTACTGGAAGATTACTGGCAGAGCTTGACGGGCCACAACCATTTACTGCCCGGATTGAAACGGTACCGCCTGTGGTATTGGTGGTAGTGGTAATAGACGGAATAATGCTGGATCCTGACCAACCTGAAGGCAAACTCCAGGTATAATAGGTAGCCCCTGGAACTGAAGTGACGGCATATGTTTGTGTGGTGCCGCTACAGATAAAATTATTCCCGGAAATGGTTCCAGGGACACCTGGGGCACTCCCTAATGTAATAGCCCGAGTTCTGGCCACGGAGGTTCCGCATGAATTCGTTGCTATTACAGATATAGTACCGCCAGCCGTTCCGGAAGGTGTTACTAAAATGGAATTACTGGTAGAGAAACCACTCCATCCGGCAGGTAAGGTCCATGAATAGGTGGAGCCAACCACATTGGGAACACTATAGGTTGCCGTGTCCCCGTTACAGAATAAAGAGTTGCCCGAAATAACACCCGGCTGAGCAGCCCCGGTCAGGACCTGGAATCCTGCACTATAGCTGGTGATATTGCTATTGGTACAAATAGCTCCGATCCGGTACCATGTTGTGGAGGGTACGATGCCAGTAGTATAAACTAAAGAAGTGGCTCCGGAACCATTGGTAACATTAGACCATGGGCCAGTGCTGGAACTTCCGATTTGCCATTGGTAGGCCATGCCATTAACCGGAAGATTCGGATCGGTGGCGGTTAATACTGTGGTTGTACCTGCACAAAGGGGCGCAGCAGCAGTAAATGGTGTGGTGGTAATGCTTGGAACTAATGGAGTACCGCTGCAATTGGCAGGGGCTGCATCAAACCCGAAGCAAGCTGTAGCTCCATCCGCACCTGAAGAGGATGAACTGGTTGAAGAACCATACATCCGGCCATTACGGCCACTAACGGTGAACTGATTTAGTGTTATACCACTAGAGGAAGAGCCCTGATTGGAAATTTCCAGAAGAATACCACCTCCAGTATAATAGAATGGAGTAGGTAATGAAAATTGCCACCAGCCATTGGCAGTAGTAGTTACGGTAAGACTGGAGGGGGCATATACCGTCGTTAATGGGGAATTCCAGGTACCACTTGTCAGGGTGGTTAGCGTGGTATTGCCCATTTTAATGATCAGGTTGGTAAAGGTAAATGTGACTGAATTCGTCGGCTTTACATAAATGTTAGTGATGTTTACACCCGACGGTGGAGTCGTGGTAAAATCACTATTTAAGTACAGCCATTGGCACATGTTACTACCTGAAGATGGGCTGGCATTGAAAGGCCAGGAATTAGCACCTCCGGTGTAAGTGGGATTACTTCCAGGGAAGATATACGTTTGTCCAAAGGCTTTAGTGCCTGACAAAACGGACATCATAATGAGCCCGGCAATAATCAATGCTGGAAATGAATTTTGTAAAAATTTTTTACACATTGTCAATTGTTTAAAAATAGTATCCCCTAGTTTCAATTTCGATTGTATTCGAATAAGTGCAAAATACAAAAACTTATCAAATTCCAGTAAGCCATTTTTATTTTAACTACGTATGTTGATAAAAACAGGGGATTTCGTGGAAAACAGTCGCTTGCATACTTTTTTGACCTTCAAAGCGTAAATTCGCCGACATACTTTTTTTTCACCCGGCGGGTGAATGCGTTTAAACGGTTTTTCCTAGTTTCCTATATAAAGTTGCAGATTCGGTCCGATAAATTATCCAATGAACGCTACCATGGAACCAAAGCCTTGCTATCATACCGCCGTCATTATAAACGATTTATATCATGGCATGTGGCAATTGTGGCACCAGTACATCCGGGAAACCTTCGGGTTGCCAGAGTAACGGCGGGTGCAGCACCGGCGGTTGTAATAGAATGAATGTTTTTGATTGGTTGCATGGTCTTCCCTTATCGGATGCTGCCAAACCCTTCCCAATCATGGAAATTTCGTTCAATACGGGCAGCCGGAAAGAATTTTATAAAAATACCAGTGCCTATCATTTCGAAAAAGGAGATTGGGTCGCTGTAGAAGGAGTCGGTGGTTTTGACCTGGGCCAAATCAGCCTTCAGGGCGAATTGGTCAAACTCCAGATGAAGAAATATGGGATCACCGATAATTCAGAAATCAAAAAAGTATTAAGACCGGCCTCTGAGTCCGACCTTGCCTTATATCAGGAACATAAATCTCGTGAACAGGAAATCATGGTCCGCAGCCGTGCCATGGCCCGGAGCATGAAGCTCGACATGAAAATTGCCGAGGTTGAACTTCAGGCCGATGGTAAGAAGGGAACTTTTTTCTACACGGCTGAACACCGAGTAGATTTTCGCGAATTGATCAAGGTCTTTGCAACCGATTTCCGAATGAAAGTTGAAATGCGGCAGATCGGTGCCCGCCAGGAAAGCGCCAAGGTTGGTGGCATTGGCTCTTGTGGCCGTGAATTATGCTGCTCTACCTGGCTTACCGATTTCAAAACGGTCAATACCGCTGCGGCCAGATATCAGAACCTTTCAATCAATCAAACCAAACTTTCCGGACAGTGTGGTCGTCTGAAATGTTGCCTGAACTATGAACTGGATACCTATATGGATGCGCTGAAGGGCTTTCCTTCGGATGCCGATACCATCGAAACAGCGCAGGGCAAAGCCTCCCTTCAGAAACGCGATATTTTCAGAAACCTGATGTGGTATAGCTATTACGGTAGTAACAAACAATACCCAATTACGATTGACCGGGTCATGGAGATCCGGAATCAGAATAAGGAAGGAATCAAACCCGAAGAACTGGGAGCCATCGAAATCGAAAAACATGGCAAACTGGAAGTAGAGGTCGACAAGGGTTTTGTGAATGATGTGGGACAATTATCCCTGAAGGCTCTGGAAAGGAATAGTAGGAATCGCAAGAAGAAAGCGGCAAAGCCGGAATCGGAGGCGAAAGCCAGTGGCAATGAAAATGCCAATAAGCAGCAACGAGGTGGCGGAAATAAAGGTCAGGGTAAGAGCAATCAACCCAAGCCTAAAAATCCAAACCAACCGGCAAAAACACCATCGAATAATCCCGATCAGGCAAAAGGACCCAATCCACAAAAGCAAAAGAACCCGGAGGCTAACCGTCCCCCAGCAAATGTGCCGGCCGATCCCAATTCTTCGGATCAGCCTCAGCAGGCAAAAAAAGAAGGGGGCGCAAAGGAAAACAGGCGTCCCCCCAGGAATAGAAACCGTGGGGATAAACAGGGAAAACCAGATCAATCCAATACAGGTGGGGAGAGCCCTCAGCCTAAAGGAGCAGAATAAGGTGTAGAAACCATTTTAGGCATCACCCGATTGGGGAGCGGATTTACTGGTATCGAATGAGCTTTTACAAAGTCGGTCGTGTCCTGTTCGGGGTCCAGGCACACGTGCCCGCCATAGTTGAAAGCGGAGGTGGGACGGTTACTGGTGTATGTTATACCAGCATAGCAGATGGTACTTCAAATAATTGATACTTCAGATAAAAAGTAAAAGTTCCCACCCGAGACCCTTATTTCCTGATCAACTCCACTCGCCTGTTATTGGCTTTTCCTTCGAGCGTGGCATTATCAGCCACCGGATTCGTTTTGCCAAAACCTTTAGTCGTTAACCTCGAAGCATCAATCCCAAGCATGACTAATCGTTGTTTGACAGCATCAGAACGATCATTCGACAATTTCAGATTTGCTGCATCATCACCATCACTGTCGGTATACCCATCTATTTCCAATTTGACGCTTGCATTCTCCTGTAAGAATTTTACGAGCTGATTCAGGAAACCCATGCTTTCGGGTCTGATGCTTGCTTTATTTACATCAAAGGTGATCGAGTGGGTAATAAATTTCCCGTCCGTCAGGATCTTTCCCAGCATATTCATACCCCCACCCTGGGCTATTTTCACATTGCTGAAGCAAATCGGGGATTCCTTAGAACCAATGCCACCCAGCAGGATGGATTGAGGACTAAATCCACATTGTGGAATGACCAGGATCCTGTATTGATCCACATAGCATTTGATCTGACCATTTTTGTAGGCAACTGCCGCATGATGCCATTTTTTCTTGAAATCCGCATCTCTCCCTTCCGGGTAATTTTCGGACAACTCATTTTGAAAATTGTTCGTATTAACCCGATACCCAAAATTGATGGCCCGGGAATCTTTATCCTTCGCCTTTAAAAACAGCAATACCGGATATCCCGGAACATAAAAGTCAAATTCAACCGAGAAAGAGTCGGCCAAATAGTTTTCATTTTTCAATAACGGACTGACTTTCGCATAATTGCCAGCGGTAAGCAGCAATGCCGTTTTATCAGCAATATCATTCACAACAGCCTGGCCACTTTTCAGGTTCCAATGGGTGGCAAATTCACCTTTCGGATCCGAACTGAAATGATCCTCAAACAGGACTTTTTCACCCGAAACAAAATCGTAATTATTGTATTCCTTAATGGAATTTTCCTGTGCCTGACTTGCATAAAACAAGCCACAGGCAAGTGCCGTCATGATGAGCTTTGTCATTTTATAAAATTTAGAGCTTGATATATTGAATATGTTATTCAAGAGAAATAACACACAGCATACAATCGTCAATAAATTTCCAATCTGACTTTCAGGTATCTCACAACGGTTTATAGCTGATGGCTATAGTAGTAGCAAATGGATTTCATAACCATAAAAGCATTCGAAAGATACAGCATTTCATATACAAAGTATATGCCCTTAATCACCAAAAAACGGTACTACTTTAGCTACCTGATTGCAACGATTAATTTTTGAACAGTGGATCGGTATGTGATCCAGGGTACAACCTGATAAAATCTTTACATGAAGCGCTCTCGCATAATATTAGCATACCTTCCAATAAAGCAAAGTAAAAAAGCTGCTAGCCTAAAAAAGCCACTTAAATCCCGGGAAACCCCCAATTTTAATAAAGCGCTTAAAGCAATCCCTTGATCAATTGCTCCTGAGTAATACCCTCAGCCTCTGCCTTGTAATTGCGCACAACCCGATGCCGGAGCACAGGTAAAGCCATCGCCTGAACATCCTCGATATCTGGTGAGAATTTACCAGATAATAAGGCGCTACACTTCGCCCCCAGAATGAGATACTGGGAGGCACGAGGACCAGCACCATAAGAGATATATTGATTGGTGGATGACGGAGCCTGGGCGCCTGGCCGGGTCTTATGAACCAGTCCGACCGCATATTCCAGGACATTATCCGGAACAGGTACCCGGCGAATCAGATCCTGGAATTCAAGGATCCCTGCCGCATCCAATACTTTGGGAAGATTAACCTGGCGCGCACCAGTCGTATTCCGGACGATATCCACCTCTTCGCGGAAGGATGGATAATCCAGGGTTATAAAGAACATAAAGCGGTCCAACTGAGCTTCCGGCAAAGGATAGGTACCTTCCTGTTCAATGGGATTCTGTGTAGCTAATACAAAAAATGGGGAAGGCAATTGGTAGAGCATGCCGCCTACGGTAATATTTCGCTCCTGCATGGCTTCCAATAGGGCCGCCTGGGTCTTCGGAGGTGTCCGATTAATTTCATCTGCCAGAACGATATTCGCAAAAATGGGTCCTTTCAGGAATTGGAACTGTCGTTGTTCATTCAAAATTTCCGCCCCGGTAATATCACTGGGCATTAAATCCGGGGTAAATTGGATGCGCTTGAATGAAAGGTCCAACACATCGGCCAGCGTTTTAACCAGGAGTGTTTTTGCCAGACCAGGAACCCCGACAAGCAATGAGTGACCATTACACAGAATGGAAATGATCAGGTTTTGCACAACCTCATCCTGCCCAACAATGACTTGTGCTATAGCATCGCGGATGGCACGCATTTTCTCATTTAGCGCTTGTGTGGCAACAACATCAGAAGGATATGGCATTAATGGAACTGTTTATATGGTTTTTGTTCGTAAAAAATAGTCTGTTTATACTAAGCTGCAAGTTCAAAACCAACATTCAAGATCTGATTTACAGGAATCTTCTGGCTTTGATGATCAGGAGCGGTTGCAAATATTCAATTCCAAAACCGGATTAGCAATCAGCAGATTGTTATTTTGTGAAAAAGCAGGAAGGTTTACTATGAATAAATCGATCAGTCTGGATCAGGCGCAGGAACAAGTGGATACCTGGATACGTACAATTGGGGTTCGATATTTCTCCGAACTCACCAATCTCGGTATCCTCATGGAGGAAGTCGGAGAACTTTCACGGATCATGGTCCGCAAATATGGGGACCAGATGTCCAAACCTACCGAAACAGATATAAGCCTGCCGGATGAATTGGCCGATATCCTTTGGGTGTTGCTCTGTCTCGCCAATCAGACCGGGGTGAATCTGAATACAGCATTTCAGGAGAATATGGCTAAAAAAACCTCTCGCGATTTTAATCGCTTTCAGTAGCCTGAAAATGATCCGTCTGGAACCTAAACTCAAGAAATAAGGCCACCCGATCGGATGGCCTTATTCTTATAAGAGAATCGCGCCTATTTTATTATGGTGAATTCAGAAGCTATCCCATCTCCCTTACTGGTAAGGATTAGGTAGGTATAGTTTCCGGAGGCCAGGTTACTGGTATTGAGTTGCATGACATGCTCCCCAATATTCAGATCGGAAGCTTTCACGGTACTAATTGTATGACCGACCAGATCCGAAACATAAATAGTTACGTCTGCAGCACTTTTCAATTCAAACTTCACATTCACGGTGCTTGTAGCTGGATTCGGGTAGTTGCCATAAAAAGTCAGATCATTCCGCTTGAAGTTGGCAACCCCTACACCGCATTTAGCGCAGCTAAGTTTTACGATCGGGAAGCAAACCAGTTCTCCGCGCTTACCTAATTCAAAGGCAGAAGATTTCCAGGCTCCTGAGGCAGTCTGAATCACCGTAGCCGCATTTACCAGGGTATCCAGCGTTCCGGTTTCGATAGAATAGGTTCCATCAAAAGGCGGCAAACAAGTGGCAAGACCAATGGTATCGCCGCCAGTAGATGCCGGGAAGCTGTAGGAAGACAGCGTATAGCCTGCATAGATATCATAATTCACACCAGTAATTGGTGTCGAGAAATAATATTTCTTCAGAGAATTCATTGTCAGACTAGGAAAGGTGAATGATTTAGTAGCAACCGGAGTGGCTGTTGGCTCACCATAAATATAAAATTTAGCTCTGCCAGTAACTGCATACTTCGCGGCATCGCGCTTCCAGATAGTAAGGGTAGCTGTTTTCGTACTTGATGAATTAACGGTTCCTACAAATAAGGCATAAAGACCCAGGATATTATAGGTAGTATCAGCCGGGGTAGCAATATCTATCCGATTGTAACTATACAATGCCCCAAAACCTTTATAACCCAGGAAATTGGTACCAAAAAAACGGCCACTATCAATTGGGTTATTCAGGTCATAGTATGCATTATAATAATGCCCATTTAGCTGAGCCGTATCGGCAAAATACAGGGTATCAGTAAGTCCTGTTGATTTTTGTGCCACACCAGGGTTATAGATAGAGGCCTCCTTCAGGGAAGTTAATATAGGAGAATGCTGTGTTCCATAATCATCCTGAATTTGCTGTGCAAATGAGGACGCCATAAACAGACCGCCTGCTAAGGTGAGTAATAATTTTTTCATGAGTTTGTTTTGAGAGTTGCGAATCTATTCGTTATCGTCCATGTTGCCAAATCAATAACTAAACTGTTTGATTCGTTTATTACATTCAAAGTTGTGCCGTGCACAGTTAAGATTTCCATCGATAAATGAATGCCATCAGGTATTGGGAGGCAGTTTCAACGCTAAAGGGAATAGATTCTTCCTAATTTTGCCTGCTATTCTCCGCTTCCGGATCTGGCTCTACCCTATTCGATTATCTCCGCACCTAATGATCTTCTCATCAAAATTGATTGAAGATGCCGTTCAGGCTTTTTCCAAACTTCCCGGAATCGGGAAAAAGACGGCCTTGCGGATGGTTCTCCATTTACTCAAACAACAGAAAGAGGAGGTGGAGCAATTTACCCGGGCGATTTCAAAAATGCGCCAGGAGATCCGCTTTTGCGAAGAATGCCACAATGTTTCTGATGCCGCAATTTGTGCGATTTGTGCTAATCCATTACGAAATCATGCCGAAATATGCGTCGTGGAAAATCTCCGGGATGTGATTGCCATTGAAAGCACCCAGCAATTTTCGGGTGTTTACCATGTGCTAGGCGGCATCCTTTCCCCTTTAGATGGCATTGGTCCTGACCAATTAAATATCAGCAACCTTCATGATCGTGTCAAGCGTCTTGAAGCACGGGAACTGATTATGGCCCTGAGTCCAACTATTGAAGGGGATACAACCGCTTATTTTATCGCCCGTCAATTATCAGACATCCCTTTAAAGATCACTACGATAGCACGCGGCATTGCTTTTGGAGGTGAACTAGAGTATGCTGACGAACAGACTCTGGCTCGATCTATAGCAAAACGTTTGCCGATCGATAATTATGTGAGCCTGAGGCGCGAAAATCAATAAACTTCGGTACGGTGCTGATTCCGGAATTTTTAAATGGAATTATGTTCCAAATTAATAAAGCCGGAAAAAACCAATTTAGCAGGGCCACTGAGCCAGACCTCCTTTGCGCATTTTGCTGCGTCTTTGATATAGGATACCTCCAGTAAGCCACCCGGGCTTGAAACCTGGTACCGGAAACTTCCGGTTTGATCCCCACTTGCAGCGATTGCCGCTGCGGTAACCCCTGTTCCACAACTGAGGGTTTCATCCTCCACCCCACGTTCATAGGTACGTACCTGCAACAAGTCTTCTGATACCCGATGGGTGAAATTTACATTCAGACCTCCTGGTGCAAATTCCGGACGATAACGGATAGCCCGGCCTAGCACCTTTACATCCAATTCATCAACTGATTTTTCCCAGGAAATATAATGTGGGGAGCCAGTATCCAATAAGGCGTAGGATGGAAAATGCTGGATCTTCGAAACATCTTTCATTTGCAGCCGCACCAGGTCATCCGAACTTATATGGGCCTCATGCATGCCATCTACTGCTACAAAACAGGTTTCCGTTTCTATAAGTCCCAGTGACTTTGCAAATGCGGTAATGCAGCGGCCTCCATTTCCGCACATGGTACTCTCCCTGCCGTCCGAATTATAATAGATCATTGTAAAATCCGCAGAAACAGCGGTCTCAAGAAGCATGAGTCCATCCGCCCCTATCCCAAAACGCCTGTCGCATAATAATGCAATCTGCGCCTGTGTCAAATGAATGTTCCGTTCACGATTATCCAGAAGGATAAAATCATTTCCGGTCCCCTGGTATTTATGAAATTGAAGCTGCATAGGGATTATTTACCGAAATATTGTTCAGCGCGGGCATTGGCATTACCACTGCTTTGACCATTCACATACAGGTCCGAACGCCAATTGGGATTATAGCGTTGGCCAAGCACCGTACTATGAAGCAATTTATAATCAGAAATAGCGTAAGGAGGGGAATAGAAGAGGAAAAGACCGTTACCTGTGATCTTACCCCCAATATTATATCGCCAGATCTCGTAAGGCTGAGCTCCTGCCTCATTGGGAACACTAACGACCTCTGCAGGCTCTCCGAATGCCAGGTAAATTTTGCCCCGGTCGGTTTCATAGCCCATGGTACTTCCGGAGCTATAGTACTTATTGGCCTCCCGGACTTTATCAGAAAAAAGTTTCCAGGCCTTGGCAGGATCTGCTTTATTCTCCGCGGCAAAGTGATTGTAGATATAGTACCGCATGTAGAGTTCATCCGGTTTATCCAGGAATCCCTTGATCGTGGCTACATCACCGGCCTCAACAGTAGGAAGCATCATTTTTAAAATGGCGCGCAGTTGAGGCATTTCGAATTTCGAAAGGAAGGTTTTGCTGAGATCGAGCACATTTTCCTTAACGATCCCATTATTGGTCGTTGTGTCCTTTTTCTGAGTAATCGGCAAAACCGGATGCGCATTGATGACCTGGAAAAAGGAATTCGCATCGGCAAGGGGGACACCTGCAGTTCCGTATAAATGAACATTCAGGTAATAATTCCCGGACTCAAGGCTTACAAGTGAGAAGTCGTGACGAAAGGGAAGAATAGTTTGTGGAGATTGGATCGTATCCCGTAATTGTAAGGCTGGAATATCATGTTCCCCGGGTCTGCGCGAAATCCATATCCATTGAAAAAGCGGGTAAGCCGATTTATTTTCTACTGGAGGACGGTTTAATTCCAGATACACATGCATCAGATTTTGCCCTTCATCATAAAAATTCAATGGACGAGGCACTTGCTGAAAGCCATGCTTTACAAACCTGCTTGTTGTGTTTAGTTGGTAAACGGTATCCAGCAATTGCAGGCTACTATAGGCCGTAGTGGTAAGTGGAGCAATCCTCATGGTGTCCTTAAAATAAAATTCAGTCCCGGAAATACCTTCGATAGTCAGGCGGAGCTCCACTTTAATGAGGCCGGCAGGAACATCTGATACTGCCATATCGAGCACCGATTCAGGCCCTTCTCGATCCGGATTAAACGGTTTGGTGTTGATGGAGTAGGTATCGTAATAACAGATACCCGTGTCACAAGTAATCCGCACCTGGGTTTGTATCCGGGCGACAAGGCGCCCCAGGGAATCTTTCCGGTAGTGGAGAGATTGGGGATTAAAATGCCAGTAAAGCTCGGTATAAGGCGTTCCATTCGGATGGTAAAACCAGGCATGATCGACTACAGCTTCCAGTGCTGCTGCATGCAGAGGCAATCCTAAAAAAAATATCCAGTAAATAATCCTGACGCGTATCATTCCTCTAACTTTCCACAAAAGTAAAGTCTCTTGTCTGCACCAGCTTTGATAATGCACTGCCCAGCTTTTCCAGCCTTGGATTGGTGGCAGCAATACCTGCTTCAGCCGAGTGCTGTTAGTTTTTTCCCCGGAGTAATAAAAGACCGCAAACTGGCGCTTAATCGATACCAGATCCTGACTGCGAGTGGGCCAATCCTGCTTTCCATTCCATTGAAAGGTGGCCGTGAGCGGGCTCAAAGTTTAACAGAAAGCAGGATTGATTATACACATGATTGGCAGCGGCAACATAGCATGACCTTGCGTTCGGCATATGGACGAGCCCCATTTTTCGAATATTACGGACCCGAATTATTGGATCTTATTCTAACCAGCCATGAAGTTTTACTGGATTTTAATAGTGCGGCATTGAACTGGGCTGCAAAGATTCTGGGTGTTTCCCCGTCTTCCAGCATTCTGGGAGAAATAGATCAGCCACTCAGCGCCCCAACTCTAGCTGCCCCCAAAACACCGGTTTATCATCAGGTCTTCGAAGACCGGATCGGATTTTATCCGAATCCATCGATCATTGATCTGGTGATGGCTGAAGGACCGTATGCTTCGGCAGTACTCTCGTGAAATGGATGTTTCGAATAGAGGCACATTTTGGTGGAGACATTTGGTATTGAATGGATCGATTAATAACTGCACGCCAGGCCCTCCTTCGCATAGCTACGGCGGGGAACCCTAAAGGCCCCTTTTATTATTCATAGGTGCTTGAAATCCCCAGCCCTACTGCGCTAAATGCTATGGCGGGGGGAACCCTAAAGGCGTGGGGCAACTGCCAGCGGGTTATCTAATGTACCTGGATTTGGACCCTTCTCTGCCTAAGATAAAAGTGCACAAAGATGTGAGTAACTGGTAGGCCTAAAGGCATAGGGCAACTTCTAGTGCATTGAACAAACTTTACGACTGGAAACTAAGGGAACCCGCTTACTTCAAAAATCCCCGCATCTTCCAAACGCCTTTCATCGCCTCATTAACAATGCCACTGCTCATTTTGGAGGTACCTGCTACTCGGTCCGTGAACCGGATCGGGACCTCCCGGATCTTAAAGCCTTTTTTCCAGGCGCGATATTTCATTTCTATCTGGAAGGCATAGCCTACAAAGCGGATCTCATCCAGCGGTAGGGTTTCCAATACCTTACGGGTATAGCACACAAAACCTGCGGTGGGATCATGAACCGGCATCCAGGTGATCACCCGGGTGTATAAGGCGCCTCCTCTGGAAATAAAAATGCGGTCCCAGGGCCAGTTAGCCACCTTCCCACCCCGTACATACCGCGAACCCACCGATACATCTGCCCCACCCCGCTCACAGGCCTCATAAAGGCGCACGAGATCGTCCGGATTATGCGAAAAGTCAGCATCCATTTCAAAAATGTATTGATAGCCGTGACTTAAAGCCCATTTAAACCCAAAAATATAAGCGGTGCCCAGGCCCAATTTGCCGGTCCGTTGGACCAGGTGCAGGGACTCCGGATATTGTTGCTGCAATTCCTGTACAATTGCGGCGGTGCCATCTGGAGAACCGTCGTCTACTACCAGCAAATGAAAGCCTCCTGGCAGCCCCAGCACTTTATGCACCATGAGCGCTATGTTTTCCCGTTCATTATAGGTAGGGATTATGACAAGCTTATCCAATGGGGAACAATCTGCTAAGGGTGGATGTAAAAATTGATGGCAAGTAAGGAACTGCGAAAGTGCGAAATTAATCGTTGTTGGAATGCCACCACTTACAAGAATATCATTTTCTTCTGAAGAAAATTTTTTTAAATAAGGGATTCACTCCGCTCAACCCATACTTTTAATTATCCTGCCGAAAAAAGGGCTAACCCTTCATCTTCGAAAGTTTCATATGATTGAGAATCTCAGAAATCTTTTGTTTGGTATGCAGGGTAAAGTCCGCTTTCATCATCCAGTCATAGTAACTAGGATCTTTGGTAAAAACATCGACCACCGGCTGTCCTTTGTATTTGCCAATATTAAAATAAACGACGCCTTTGCGCTGAACCATTGTTCGTGCATAATCCACTGCTGGTTCATCATCTGATAGTAGCTCATGAAGTGCATCCACATTTGATTTCAACTCCGCATAATGGTCGAGTTGCGCTTCCAGTACTTCAATGGTCGCATTGATATCAGCCTCTGCGCTATGGGCATTTTCTATGGTTTTGCCACAGTAAAATTTGTAGGCTGCTGACAGGGTTCGTTGCTCCATCTTGAAAAAGATCTTTTGCACATCCACCATTTTACTGTTCGCAAAATCCACAGCAACTCCTGCCCGTAGAAATTCTTCTACCAGGAGGGGGAGGTCGAAACGGGCACTGTTATAGCCGCCAAAATCGCATCCTCTCAGCCAGACCTGCAGGTCTTTGGCAATATGCTTGAATTCAGGGGCGTCTTTAACATCGGCATCACTGATACCATGAATGGCTGTCGCTTCCGCGGGTATGGGACGACCAGGATTGAGGCGCCGAACCCAGGTCTCGCGCTTTTGATCAGGCATCAGTTTGACCAGTGCAATTTCAACAATGCGGTCGGTTGCCTGGTTGATGCCCGTTGTTTCCAGATCGAAAAAAACGATGGGACGGGTCAGCAATAATTGTGCCATTGTAATAATATTTGGGCAGTACACGTCTATTGGATATACCCGCTGTGCAGGTCTCCTCCAGATAAAATGTTTCGCTCAGTGTAGGATTTTAAGTGGTGGATGGAATCTCGGATTCCCAATTAATGTCTTCAAAGGTACCGGAACTCATCAGGAGCAGGCAAACAGCACTACCGGACCTTTTAATATCCTCATTTACCTGCCGGATCAGGGATTCCTTGGAATCGATCACCCGAAGTCCTGGTAATCCGAAATGATCCACGACCTGCTGAGCATCCAGCACGGGCAAGCCCTTGAGATCAAGGGCATGTTTAGAAAAGAAAACGATCGCATCATCCGCTGCATGCATCGCCTGGTCGTACTGGCTTAGAAATGCCGCATTCAGGGAGGAGTAGGTATGTAGTTCAAACAAAGCAATCAGCCGGTGATTGGGTAGTGCCTCGCGAACTGCACCCAGGGTCGCTTTCAGTTTACTGGGGGCATGGGCAAAATCCCGGAAGGCAATGAGTCCCGGCCGTTCGAACAGCCGTTCCAGTCGTCGGGCAGCTCCCCTGAAGTCCGCGATAGCTGGATAGAAATCGGCGTCCTGAATCCCCAAAGCATTGCAGACTGCCCGGGCCGCTTCCAGATTCAGGAGATTATGCCAGCCAAATATAGAAACACGCTGGGGGCCATTCGGGGTGTCCAGAACGGCCACTCCGTCTTCATAATGAAACTTAGGGGTGCAATATTCGCGGGATTTCAAATGTTTGCCATCAGAAGCTACGACCATGTCCACTTCACTGTCTTCCCCATTATAGAACAATTGCGCACCTGGTTCCATTGTCTGCAGGTAACTGCGAAACTGGCTGATATAATTTTCGAAAGTTGGGAAGACATTAATATGATCCCAGGCGATTCCACTTAAAACCGAGATATGGGGATGATAGAAGAAAATTTTGGGTTTGGGTTCTACAGCTGAGGCGGGATACTCATCGCCTTCCAGAATAATGAGCGGTGCATCGGATAATTTAACAGATTGGTCGAATCCTGCGACCTTGGCACCAACCAGGTAATCGAAGTCTTTACCGCAGGCTTTAAGGACGTGCATGATCATGCTGGTAATGGTCGTTTTACCATGTGAGCCCGCAATGACTACTCGTTGCTTTTGTTTACAGACCTCATAAACATATTGCGGAAAGGAATAAACAGGAATATTCTGAGCCTGTGCGGCTTTCAGTTCCGGGTTATCGGCTTTAGCGTGCATCCCCAATACTACCGCATCCAGATTGGATTGGATCTTTTCCGGGAACCAGCCAATCTGTGCCGGAAGCAGGCCTACTTTTTCCAGATTGCTGCGTGCTGGATCGGCAATTTCGTCATCTGAACCTGTAATGCTATTTCCTTCACGTTGTAAAGCAATAGCTAATTGGTGCATAATTGCCCCTCCAATGGCGATAAAATGTATTCTTTGCATGAATGGTTTCCCTATCTTCGTGCAAATCTAATCTTTAGCTTATCAATTGAACGCTGCTGTATGAAACACTTTTTTAGAATGCTACCTATTGTAGCCGCACTCTTAGTGATATTGCTGGCAGCATCCTGTACGCCACAGAAACAATATGGTTGTCCAAACCATTTACAGACAGGCGCCAGCGAATAATAATAAATCCGAAGTTTTGTTGAAACCGGCTACTAGATTGTGGCCGGTTTTTTTAATTAAAATCCGATTAATAACATTCCACGAATAAATTAGTAGTCAAAACCCGAGGCTTGAAGATAAATACTCGTTTCCCACTAATTTTTATACTGGTTTTCTTTACGCTATTTCCAGTAGCCTGTGTTCAGAATGAACAGGAAGGGGATGCAATCGATCCGGAGCTACGTGCCAATATTGACGTAATGAATCAACGGGTTATTAAGGCCCTTTCTATGAATAATGCCCGGGAAATTATAAGCATGTTTCCGGATACCATTAAACGCAATTCCCCGTTTTTTGCGGACCTGAGGAATACTTGCGAGCTTACTCATGAGGTTATAAAATCAAAAACCTATGTTCCCTGGTTGCAGTTTTATGAGATACGCCCGGACCTTGGAGCAGAAATTTCCATTTATCCCTTAAAGGATAATGAGCACGCCTATAGCATCAATTATATCTCCGGCACCCGAAAATCCTATGTCAGCCTGGGTCTGATAAAAGATAGTACGACGAGCCTGTTGATCTCTACTATTTTCAGCAAAATGGAAAATAACTGGAAACTGGTCAAATTATGGGTGTATCCGTATAAGATCATGAATCGGGATGCCATTGACTGGTATTATATCGCCAAGCAACATTATCAGAATGGGGATATTGCGGATGCCGCCACGAGCAGTGGTCTGGCTATGGCACTCCTGACACCTGCAGGGAAGCAGTGGCACTATGAATTGGAGGCAAAAATAGAGGAACAGAATTCCGAGATCGTTTCAACTGCGAAATCGGTTTACAAATTTCCGTATGAAGTCGGTCAGGTTTGGTCTAGTCCCAGTATCATCAACGTATCCACTGCTGAATACAATTACCATTATTATCCAGTGATCAATTATGTATCGAAGTTGGCTTTTCAGGACACTTCAAAACTTAGCAGGGAATGTGATTCTATGAACATGATTATCGGAAGTATTTTTCAGGGGATGGATTATAATAATCAGTTCATCTTGTACAAGGCCAGCAATAAGGAGCCAAAAACGGATTCTGAGCAAGTAATCCAATTCCGGCTTGTCAGAGCCTCTCCGGCTAATTGGTATGGGCGGTGATGGTTTCTGGAGCTACAGATTCTGATCAAAATATTGACTGATCTTCTGCATCAGATGCGCCCGGTCTTTACCACGTACATTATGTTCATAACCCGGATACACAAAATAGTCCAATTGTACGTTTTTATCCACTGCAGCCTTCAGGAATTTAATGCTATGCTGCCAGACCACTGTTGCATCCTGGGTGCCATGAATCAATAGCAATTTCCCTGTCAGGTTCTGTACTTTATCATACAGCGCGCTTTCCTTGTAGCCTTCCGGATTCTGTTCTGGTGTGTCCATATACCGCTCCCCATACATGATCTCGTACATGCTCCAGTCCATAACCGGACCGCCCGCCACGGCGCATTTGAACACTCCTGGGTGACGAAGCATCAAGCTGGTCGTCATGAATCCGCCAAAGCTCCAGCCATGCACACCCATTCGTGTCGGATCGACATACGGCAAGGATTTCAGGAAATCAACTCCTTTCAGCTGATCCTCCATTTCAAAAGTTCCTAGTCGACGGAATACCGCCTGTTCAAAGGCTAATCCACGGTTGGAAGATCCTCTGCCATCCATAGTCCAAACCACATACCCATGCTGAGCCATGTACTCATACCAGAGATTTCCACTTTCCGGGAACCCATTCTTAATTAGCTGTACATGCGGACCATTGTATAAATAAACGATAACCGGGTATTTGTTAGTTGGAATAAAATGGGTCGGAAGAATCAGTTTCCCATACAAACGCGTTTTTCCATCGGCCGCCAGAATGCTGGTGTCGATGATTATTGGCCGGTCAAAGGCTTCAAGCGGATTGGGTGCATCCAGCAATAATTGGTGGTATGCTCCATCTGTTGAAAGAACAGCACTTCTTTTAGGGATGCCCTTACCTGTTAATACATCAAAAGCGAAATCACCATCCTCTGTTACGGTATAATTGTGCGTACCCGCTACCTTATCCAGTCGGCGCATCTTGCCAGTTTCCCAATTCACCGCATATCCATGTTTCTCCCGGGGATCTTCTTTGCCGGAACAGAACAGAAGTTCTTTACTTTTCCCACGAAAACCAAGCAAATCATTTACTACATACTTACCCGGAGTCAGGCAATTCATGGTATTCGAACTGATATCGCAAAGCCAGAGATGCATGTAGCCATCCCGTTGACTCCACCAGATAAACTTTGTATTGCTACCAGGCAGGAAGCTTAGTGGGTGCTGAGGCTCTACATATTTCTCGTCCTTTTCCTGTAGAATGGTCTTGACAAACTCACCGCTGTTGGCATCATACTGATTCATCCAGAGATGGTTCTGATCCCGGTTGAGAATCCCGATATAAATGTATTTTTCATCAGGGCTCCAGGTGATACAGGTGAGGTATTGATCCTTGGGGCCACTCGTCCTGATCATTGTGGTCTTACCGGTCCTTATATTAAAAACCTGCAGACTTACCTGGTGGGAGACCCCTCCTGCCATTGGGTATTTTACATTCTCATTCTTAGCGGGTGTGACGCTCCAGTCAATTACCGGATAATCAGCCACCATGCTCTGATCCATGCGGTAATAAGCCAGTAAATTCCCTTTAGGCGAAAAGAAGATCCCTTTGTCAATTCCAAATTCATTACGGTGAACGGCCTGTCCATTTACAATATTGGGATCTGAATCCTTGGTGATGGCAATATCATCCTGGAAATTTCCCGGCATTCTCTCTGAATAATACAGGTTGTTTTGGAGCGTATACGCCAAACCTCCATTGGGACTAAAACTCAGGTTTGCATAGCCTTTTGGGAGGGTGTGAGCCTGGGTAAACAATTGAGCCTTGCCATCTTTATCGACCGTTACAGTAAGTAGGTTACTATCATTTTCGAAGGCATAGATGTTGGGGTCGATCCATTGGAAGGCGGGTAATGGTTTTTTATTTTCCCCAAAATATCCGCTCACCCGTAAATGGGCCATATCCATAATGGTGTCAACTTTCCCGGAAGGATAGGTGGTCCGGATATAATAATCGCGGTCCTGGACTTTTACGGTCTGATAAAACTCATGGGTACCTGGTCTCCAGGATGCCTGTTTTACACTTTTGGGCGCCAGGGTACCACTGATCCCATTGGTCGCTTCTGCAATCGAGTATTGCCGGTTACGGGCAATCGACAAATTATTGACCAGGATACAAATGACTACTAGCTGAAGGAAAGGCCGCATGATTTATTAAAATGTAGAGCGCAAATGTAATAAGCCTTTGAGCAGTACTGCGAATCCCTCATTTCTGCATAGATAGGCTTGCGAAGAATTATTTTCCACATTAATCATCCTTGAAACGCCTGAAGTAGTCCAAATCCTAAAATCATGCTCTAAATTGCCAGTATGGAATCAACAACCCCAATGGAGGAAATCATTGCAGGAATCGGCTCAAGAGTTTCGCATAATTTATTTGGCCGCGGCGTTATCGTGGATATCAGTTCGGAAACCTATACAGTTTGGTTCAAGAGTCAGCAGGCCACCCGAAATGTTGCGAAGGACTTTTCCGGTATGAAGATCACCGATGTTGTAGCATCTGACAGCAAGCCCGGACAGATTAGCATTTCAGATATCGAGGAAGCCCTGGATACAGTGTTGGAACGCCGTTTGCATGAAGTTCAGATGGTGCCACTTGGCAATCGCTGGACTGGCGGCACCCTGATCATGCAACCAGCGGACAAAAGTCTCCAGAATAAAGAAGTTCCTATTGATACCTTTTTCCACAAGATCGTGATGGTTCGTGACCGGATGCGGCTTATTGAGCAGAAGGTCAATTCACATAAAGGGCTGACAGAAGCGGAGAAGATCGATATGCAGCAATATGTGACGGCGGTGTATGGTTCCCTGACCACCTTTAATGTCCTCTTTCGCGAAACGCATCATCAGTTCAAGGGGGCCACCAAAGATTAGTGAGGGGCAGACGGAAAAAGAAATCTAACTGGTATTTTTGGAAGGAAAGTAAAATAGAAAGTACAGAAGAACCCATTTTTCAACAGCTGTCATGATAAACCCTTACAACGAACGATCCGATAAAACCTGAGCTGGCGGCCTATGAAATTCTTTAAGGAGTTATACCTGACAAACCGCTGGTATGCAGCTATGGGGGCCTGTGCAGGACTTTTTGTGCTGAGTTATTTCATACCCTTTCTTTTCATTCTGGTAGGTATTCTATCCCTGCTTTTATTGGGCATTACCCTGTTCGATATTTCCCTACTGTTTCTTGGAAGCGGTCAGGTAAAAGCCTTGCGGAGTATGCCTTCCCGGTTTTCACTCGGGGATGATAACAGGGTCCGAATTCAATTGCTGAATAATTACGGGTTTAACGTCAGTATTCTGCTGATCGATGAACTTCCCGTTCAATTTCAGCAGCGGCATTGGCAAAAACGATTCTCCGTAAAATACAAGACTCGGCGGGAAATTACCTATCCTTTAAAACCATTGACACGCGGTGAGTATCATTTTGGAAATGTGCTGGTCTATGTCGCCTCACCTATTGGGCTGGCCCGACGGAAGTTTACTTGTAGCGAAGCCGAAATGGTCAAGGTCTACCCTTCCTTTATGAATATGCGCCGCTATGAATTGCTGGCAGCAGCTGATAATGCCATTCCAGGTGCACGGAAGATTCGGCGGTTGGGGCACAGCATGGAATTTGAAAAGATCAAGAACTATGTTCAGGGTGATGATATGCGTTCCATCAACTGGAAGGCCTCTGCCCGCAGTGGTGATCTGATGGTAAATACCTTTACGGATGCCCGTCAGCAATTAGTGTATTGTTTTATCGACAAGGGCAGGGCGATGAAAATGCCCTTTGATGGACTAAGCCTCCTGGATCATTCCATCAATGCCGCCCTGGCCTTGCTCAGTGTGGCCTTGCTGCGCCAGGATAGGGCAGGTCTGATCACGTTCGCGCAAAAGATCAATGATGTAGTGGCTGCGGATCGCAAAAGTGGGCAATTGAGCATTATCCTGGAAAGCCTGTATCGCCAGGAGACTGAATTCAAGGAGAGCGATTATGAGGCTTTGTGGATGGGAACCCACCGACGCCTGACTCAGCGAAGTTTCATCATTCTGTTTACCAATTTTGAGACAATAAGTTCGCTCGAGCGGCAACTCCCTTATTTAAGGAGGATGGCCCGTCAGCACTTATTATGTGTGGTATTTTTCCAGAATACCCTGTTAAAGACGATCCATGAAAGTCAGCCGGATTCTGTCGAGGGAATTTACATTAAGACGATCGCGGACCGATTTGATTTTGAAAAGCGTCAGATCGTCAAGGAGCTTCGCAGGCATGGGATCTTATCGATACTGACAACACCGCAGGCGCTAAGTGTGGACGTGATCAATAAATATCTGGAATTGAAGGCGAAGCAAATGGTGTAGTTGATTGGGTGATTTGATAATAGGGGAGCCGGGAGCCGATTTGAAAATTTGAAGATTTGAAGATTTGAAAATGGGGAACAGGATCCATCCAAGCCCCTGAGGGGAGTTGAAAACCCAACCCGTGAGAGGAGTCGAATCCCCGATCCCTGAGCGAAGTCGAAGGGCCATATCAATTTGGTGATTTGGTAATTTGATAATTTGGTAATGGGGGATCGGGAACACACCGCCCCCTGAGCGAAGTCGGAAACCCCGATCCCTGAGCGAAGTCGAAGGGTCCATCACAACAACTTACAGTCGACATAAGCCCACTGACCTTAAGGCCAGCAGTAGCCCCGTGCCTTTAGGGTTCCCCGCCGTAATATAGCGAAGGAGGGCCGGGGATTATCAGGCACATCAGATAGTGCAGGCCTTTAGTGCAGCGAATACTGCCCAATAAATTAAAAAGGGCCACCCTTAGGCAGCCCTTTCGAAAATAATAATCAGTATTAATTAAGCACCAGCAGCTTCGCCACCTTCTTCCTGAGCAGGAGCTTCAGGAGCAGCTTCGTTGTTTGCTTCAGCAGCCATATCGGCATCAGCAGTCGTGTGGGCAGCTTCCGTTACTTCTTCAGCAGCAGGAGCAGCAGCCTCAGCAACCGGAGCGGCAGCAGGTGAAGCAGCGGCAGCAGCAGGCTTGGCAGCAGTAGTACCAGCACCACGACGGCTACGACGAGTCTTCTTAGCACCATCAGCTGATTCATTCGGCATGTAAATCTCATTGAAATCTACCAGCTCGATCAACGCCATATCAGCGGCATCACCGGCACGACGTGGCATCTTAACGATACGGGTATAACCACCTGGGCGGTTTGCAACCTTATCTCCGATAACTCCAAATAATTCCTTGATCGCTTCCTTATCCTGAAGATAAGAGAATACCACACGACGATTGTGCATGGAATCCACCTTACTACGGGTAATCAGGGGCTCAGCATATACTCGCAGGGCCTTAGCCTTTGCAAGTGTAGTGATGATCCGCTTGTGAGCAATGAGGGAGCAGGTAATATTGCTCATGAGAGCCCTGCGATGTGAGGCTGTACGGCCCAGGTTATTTAATTTGTCTCCGTGACGCATGACGATGTTTGTTTTAAAAGCTGCACCGTGTCAAGGCATGCAGCCGTATGATAAAAAAAAGCAGGAATACACCGGGATGTATTCCTGCCATAAAATTTAGTTGTCAGACATCTGCGCTTTGCTGATGTCCATTCCAAAACCAAGACCGCGCTCATTCAGCACCTGCTCAATTTCAGAAAGGCTCTTCTGTCCAAAATTCCGGAACTTCATCAGTTCTTCCTGAGTGTACTGAACCAGTTCACTCAATGAATTGATCTTCGCAGCTTTCAGGCAGTTAAAGGCACGTACGCTGAGTTCCAAATCTTCCAGTGGAGTATTGAGGGTCTTGCGCAATTGCATAGTCTCCTCATCAACAATGGTATGCACTTCTTCCTTGCGGGTATCCAGAGAGATGTTCTCATCGGTGATGATCATCAGGTGCTGGATCAGGATGCGGCTCGCTTCCTTAACGGCTTCTTCCGGATGAATGGTACCATCGGTAACTACGTCCATGATCAGCTTTTCGAAATCGGTACGCTGTTCAACGCGGGTCTGCTCGATGCTATACTTCACATTCTTGATCGGTGTGTAGATAGAGTCGATGGCTATAACACCCAGTGGCATATCTTCTGAACGGTTTTCCTCACCGGGTACATAACCACGGCCTTTACCGATATAGATCTCGATCTGCATGCTGGCACTTGTGTCCATATTGCAAATAACAAGGTCTGGATTCATCACTTCGAAAGAAGGAAGTGCTTCACCAATCATTCCGGCAACAAACTTGTCCTTACCCTTAATATTCAGGATTGCGTGATCATGCATTACTTCACCTTCAACCGCTTTCTTCAGGCGAACCTGCTTCAGATTAAGGATGATTTCGGTCACATCTTCGATGATTCCTTTAATGCTTGCAAATTCATGATCGGCACCAGCAATTTTGATTGCAGTGATCGCATATCCTTCCAGAGAGGAAAGAAGTACCCGGCGGAGTGCATTACCGATGGTAACACCATATCCAGGTTCAAGAGGGCGGAATTCAAATTGTGCTTCAAATTCTGTTGCTTTTTGAAGAACGATTTTGTCCGGTTTTTGGAAATTCAGAATAGCCATTTGAGTGCTTTTTAGTTTGTTTATTTTTTTGTTTATACTGATTTGGGTTACCAGATCCTGGCTCCCTGTCCCTCCAAAACTGATGTCGCACACTTCGGGGGTTCGGGATCCTATCCCACCCTCAAATTCCAGCTAGTCAACGTTGAAAGAACGATTATTGAATAGTGTGATAAACGATATTCCAGCAAGCTGTTTCGCCCTGTTTTTCCGGTTTGCAAATAGTTGTTACCAAATAGCTGCGCCGATAAAAAGATCCGGGACGAAGAAGCGTTATTACTTGGAATACAATTCCACGATCAGTTGTTCCTTGATATTTTCAGGAACACTTTCACGCTCAGGTGCCATCAGGAAGGTACCCTTGAATTCCTTCTCATTGAAGTCAACCCAATTGATCCGCTGTCCTTTTGGACGAGCCATTGCAGTGATATCATTGTTTGCTTTGCTCTTTGGCTTCAGCTCAATAACATCACCTGGCTTCAGGCTATAAGAAGGAATATTTACAGATTCTCCGTTTACCAGCAGGTGGCAGTGGCTAACCAACTGACGAGCTGCAGAACGGGTTGGTGTAAAGCCCATACGATAAACCGTATTATCGAGACGGCTTTCCAGCAATTTCACCAGGTTTTCACCGGTGGCACCCTTCAGGCGAGCTGCTTCAAAATAGGTATTCCGGAATTGCTTTTCGAGAACCAGGTAAGTGTACTTAGCCTTTTGTTTTTCACGAAGCTGCGTAGAGTACTCACTCTGAGTTTTACGCTTCTTGGAATTACCATGCATTCCGGGAGGGAATGAATTTTTGTCCAGATTTTTACCTGAACCCAGGATCGGCTCACCGAACTTACGGTTAATCCTGTTTTTGGGGCCTGTATAACGTGCCATTGTAGTGTATAATTGCGATTTTAGAATAAATAGCTTCCCCGTCTCATTAAAATCGCTAAACCCGATCCAGAGAAGCTGTAATTGATTTGTTGAAAGCCACTATACGCGACGCTTCTTGGGAGGGCGGCAACCGTTGTGTGGTAATGGGGTAATATCATTGATGGAAGTGATCTCGAATCCGATATTAGCCAGGGAACGAATAGCGCCCTCACGACCGGAACCCGGACCTTTCACATAAACGTCTGCACGTTTCATACCTGCATCGAGAGCTACCTTACCACAATCTGCGGCGGCAGTCTGAGCAGCATACGGAGTGTTCTTTTTGGAACCGCGGAAGCCCATTTTACCAGCAGAACTCCAGGAAATAACCTGTCCGCCCTTGTTGGTAACAGAAATGATGATGTTGTTAAAGGTTGCAGAGATATGCACGTCACCGTGTGTATCTACCTTTACGATCCGCTTTTTGGCTGCGGTCTTAGCTGTACTTTGTTGTGCTTTTGCCATTGTTTTTGTAAAAAAGGTAATCGTCTGAATTTAAACGGCTTTCACCGCCTCGTCACGTCCGCCTCCTTGCCTGAGCATATCCGGCTGTGACTTATTTTTAGAGTAGAAAGTAAAGTCGAAAGTCGAAAGCTTTTAGGCTCCACTACTTTCTACTTTATACTTTCTACCTTATACTATCTTACTTCTTAGCCACCTTCTTCTTACCAGCAACTGTCTTACGTTTGCCCTTACGGGTACGGCTGTTGGTACGGGTGCGCTGACCACGAAGTGGCAAGCCCTTACGGTGGCGCAGACCACGATAGCAAGCGATATCCATCAGGCGCTTGATATTCATCTGAGTTTCAGAGCGAAGCGCTCCTTCTACCTTAATTTCACCAGTGATGAAATTACGGATGGAGGCTAATTCGTCATCATTCCACTCACCTGCTTTCTTGTCCCAATTGATACCACCCTTGTCCAGGATGCGTTGAGCAGTGCTGCGGCCGATGCCGTAGATATAGGTCAGCGCGATCTCTCCGCGCTTATTATTAGGAAGGTCAATACCAGCTATACGAGCCATGTCTTGAATTATAGTTTTTTAATGTAATTGAAGTGTTCCAACACATCCCGGGGGAGTAGAGGATCACAACATAGTTGATTAGCCCTGGCGTTGTTTAAAACGTGGGTTCTTCTTGTTGATGATGAACAGCTTGCCTTTCCGGCGGACGATCTTGCAATCGGCACTGCGCTTTTTAATGGATGCCCTTACTTTCATTGTTTATGTTTAACTCGTTGAAAACTAATATTTAAATGCAAATAGCTTGTGACTATCTTTACTTATAACGGTAAATGATACGGCCTCTGCTCAGATCATAAGGGCTCATCTCCACACCAACCTTATCTCCAGGTAGAATACGGATATAGTGCATCCGCATTTTTCCGGATATGGTGGCAAGGATCTCATGCCCATTTTCAAGCCTGACTCGGAACATTGCATTAGACAACGCTTCGACAATTACTCCGTCCTGCTTAATTAAACTCTGCTTAGCCATATTTTACGGTCGGCAAAGGTAAGGAAACATTTTTATCAATAATTCTTTTTTTGCTCAGGATTTTCAGGATTGTCTGAATCAGGATTTTCGGGATTCGGAGATTTGCAGGATGTTGTTGTCTGAATCAGGATTTATAGGATTCAGAGATTTGCAGGATTTTGTTTTGAAATTGGCCACTACATAGGCTTGTAAGCCGCGTCATCCAGAAAATCCAAATATCCTGAAATTCCTGATTCAGACAAAGTATCCTAACCATCCTAAAATCCTGTAAATCCTGAATATCCTAAAATCCCGCAAATCCTGGTTCAGACAAAGAATCCTGACGATCCTAAAATCCCGCAAATCCTGATTCAGACAAAGAATCCTAAAAATCCCAAAATCCTGAAAATCTTGATTCAGACAAAGAATTCTGAAGATCCTATAATCCCGCAAATACAGATTCAGACAAAGAATCCTAAAAATTCCAAAATCCTGAAAATCCTGATTCAGACAAAAAATTCTGAAAAACCTGATCAAAAAAGCCCACCATATGGCGGGCTTCAATCTTATCTGTGATACCGATGTCCACGGTGATGATCATAATGTCCTCGGTGATGATAGTAATGGCCTTCATGCCTGTAGTAGCCACGATGGTACCCGCCTCTGCGGAATCCGGGAGGCACAGGCGCACCGGGAGGTAATGGTGGAGCTGGTGGCCGGTGGAAATGCGGATGAGGGGGCATGGGCGGACGCGGAGGCCTTGGTGGATGCGGAAACTGCGCCATGGATGCAAATGCGGAGATCAAAATCACCAGCATTATCGAAAGAATCTTTTTCATACTCGATTGATCGTTTTCCCTTCCACTTACTAAAATGATGCCCTTAGACTTCAGCCAGTAAAGCGGTCAATGAACGGGTCCAATCCTGAAGGGATGGAAACTGCTGATCGATGAGGTCGTTAGGCAAACTGAACGGTTCATGTTTGGAGGTCAGAAATACGGTGTGCATGGCCAGTCGTTTCCCGAATTCCATATCAGAAAGACTGTTTCCGACCATCACGCACTTTTTAAAATCGATATGCGGATAGTCCTCCTGAGCCTGCATAGCCATACCTACATTTGGTTTCCGGTTGTGATCCTCATCAGAAATGGCGGTGCAGGAATAAACCCTATCGATTCGTCCGCCATTCGTCTGGATCACCGTAGTCATTTCATGATGGATCTCCCGAAGGGTCTCTGTGGACATCAGGCCACGGCCAACGCCACGCTGATTGGTTACTACGACAATTGTTCCAAATAGTTCTGCCAATGATTGCATGGCTTTTGGGACCCCGTCGCAGAATTCAAATTCTTCCAGATTAGTGACGTAAGTCCCTACAATTTCCTTGTTCACTACCCCATCCCTATCAAGGAAAAGCGTCCAATCCTGGCCGAATTGTGGGATGGATCTGCTGTCGTCGCTCATTGCTGTTCTGTTTTGAATAATTGCTCCTCTGTGATTTGACACATGATATGTCCGATGGTTATATGGCTTTCCTGTATCCTCGGAGTATCAGTGCTTGGAACATTGATTAGAAAATCACTTAGTTCCTTCATTTTGCCACCGGTCTTTCCGGTAAAAGCTATATTCGTAATATTCAATTCCCGTGCCATTTCCATGGCATTAAGAATGTTTTGTGAATTCCCTGAAGTACTGAGGCTGACAAGCACATCGCCTTTCTGACCAATAGCCTTTAGCATACGACTATATACGTGCTCAAACCCGAAATCGTTCGCTACGGCCGTCATATAAGAGGTGTTAACATGTAGGGCTTCGGAGGGTAAGGGGTTCCGGTTAGAATAGAATCGGCCACTGAATTCAGCTGAAAGATGCTGGGCATCTGCTGCACTACCGCCATTACCACAGAATAGGACCTTATTACCGTTTTGGAAGGCAGTGATAATAGCATTGGTAGCGGCTTCTATCCGACCCAGCAATTCCCCATCAGCCAGTACCGATTCCTTCGTAGAAATCGAGTTCCGTATTATTCCGGTAATTTGTGCTTGCATGTGCGACGAAAGTACAATGGTGCTCTATATTACCACGGAACAACAGCGATTTTATTATGCACAGCCTGTGAAGATTCAGTTATGATTTCGACAATGCACTATTTTTCTGCGGTAAATCAATATGGGACGCAACCAAAAGGTGTTAAACGTCAGACGAAATGAATGGCAGATATATAAAATCAGGGGATCGGTTCTCCGCTGTGACTGTTATCATCACAATCCGTTATAGCAGGTGGTGAAAAATCAGGTGGTCGGTTCCCTGCCGAGGTTGATGTCCTCAGCAACCACTTTTTTAGGAATCCAAATTATTACAGGGATAAAATCGCGATGCTTGTAAGTCTGTAGAGCATCACCTCATCCTGTATGGCTGAAGACACCTACCACAATAAATAATAAAGTCTGAATGTTTTAATGGTGTGTCTTAGGGGTATTTTGGCATTGAAAACGAGGTTACAATCTCTTTGCAAACACTTTGCCTAAACATAGCGATGGCATGGCAGTATGTGTAATCCTATGTCTTTCCAAGCTGTCTAAATGGTGTTTGAACATTATGCACTATCCGGTTTTTCCTTGCTTAAACCTTCTTCCAATGGATCACTTTTAGGCTTTAATCCGGTTAAATGCAGTTTTTAAGATTGCAATAGAATTATTTAAAAAAGCATACCACTATTATAAGAGTAATTACACATCGACCTGACAAACAGACTTGTTTAGAAAAAAAATAGCCACCCCAAAGGATGGCCATTCATTATAAAGCACTTAGAATCGTTTAGATAATCAGTAACGCATCCCCATAAGAGAAGAAGCGATACTTTTCCTTAATGGCAGTCTGATATGCCTCAGTCAGCAATTCATAACCGGCAAAAGCAGCGGCCATAATTTGCAGACCTGTCTTGGGCAGGTGGAAATTCGTTACCAGGGCATTCCCGATATTGAACTTGTATGGCGGATGAATGAAGACATTCGTCCAGCCTTCCGCCGGCTTCAGCAAGCCCTGGGCAGTTACCGAACTTTCCATAGCACGCATGGTCGTTGTTCCTACGGCGCAGATACGGCGATTGTTTTGCAGGCCTTTGTTGACAATGGCAGCAGCATATTCATCGACTCGGAAATATTCTGCGTCTGATTTGTGTTTGGAAAGGTCTTCCACTTCGATCGGGCGGAAGGTTCCGAGACCGGTGTGGAGGGTCACTTCTGCAAACTGAACACCAACAATCTCGAGGCGCTTGATCAGCTCACGGGAGAAGTGGAGACCAGCAGTCGGAGCGGCTACAGCGCCTTCATATTTGGCATAAACCGTCTGGTAACGCTCCCGGTCGGAATCCTCCGGCTTACGCTTGATATAACGTGGCAGGGGTGTTTCGCCCAATTGCTCCAATACATCCTTGAAGGCCTGTTCGTTACCATCAAAGAGGAAACGAATGGTCCGTCCACGGCTGGTCGTATTGTCGATGACTTCGGCTACCAGTTCTTCGTTGTCGCCGAAATAAAGTTTGTTGCCCACACGAATCTTTCTTGCGGGATCAACGATCACATCCCAGAGGCGGTTGGGTTTGTTGAGTTCGCGAAGCAGGAATACTTCGATCTTGGCGCCGGTTTTTTCTTTACGACCGTAAAGGCGCGCAGGAAATACTTTGGTGTTGTTGACCACCATAACATCCTTATCATCAAAATATTCCAGAATATCGCGGAATACTTTGTGCTCGATTTTACCGGTGTCACGGTGAACAACCATCATCCGGCTGTCTTCACGACTCTTTGCAGGATGCTGGGCTATCAGGTTAAGCGGGAGCTCAAACTTGAATTGCGATAACTTCATAAATGTCTGGGAAAGTTGGAAAAAGTTGGCAAAGATACCGAAATAAACCCTTACTACCCCACATTCAAATACTTACTAAAAATCATGCCCATCAAAGGCCAAATATTTTAGGCTTTTCGGCAACTTTGACCCACCATCATGCATGAAATAGAACCATTTTTCAATTGGAGACATCTTTATACGGCGGAAGAAGATGAACAATCTCCATTCTTTGGACGAGAATACAGTGAATTTGAATTTTCCAATACGGTTTATAACTACTATATCCACCCTCAATGGGATGAAATTGGGAGTCGGACATTATATGTCAAGGAGTTATATGCCGACTATGATCTGAATTTTGTGATCCTGGAGATGCTTGGGGAATGGAATGATGCCGTTGAGAATGATATCATGGTCCTTAAACGGAATGTCATTGACCGCATGATCACCCGGGGCATTCGCAAATTCATCCTGATCACTGAAAATGTCCTCAATTTCCATAGTGGTGATAAGGATTATTATGAGGAATGGCAGGAGGAAATCAGTGAGGATGGTGGCTGGATTGTAGCTGTCGATATGCCCATACAAACCAAATACGACTTTCAATTGCTGCATATCGATCGAATTATCCGATTGCAGGACTATCCTGCCTGGCGAACGTATCAGCCGCTGCATTTCTTTGAATTAGTGGATAATCAGATGTTGCGGATTGGTTGAAGGGAGACTTGTATCAGGTAATTGATATCAGGTATCAGGTTGTTAGGAAGGGATCCAGATTCCCTGTTGCCATTTCGATTCTTGATCTAGCATTTTTGACCATTTTAGTCGAAGCAATACGACCGGTCCCAGAGCGAAGTCGAAGAGTCTGGATCAAAACTCATTGAAGGAACAATTGCAGTTCGAGAATAGTAACAGATTCCCTTCGGGACAAAGAAAATCTGAAGTACCATATTAATCCCGATCCCTAAGCGAAGTCGAAGGGGCAAATCTTCAAATCGGTTCCCCATCAAATTATCAAATTATCAAATCAAAAAAGTCCCTTCATACCGATTATCTTTGCGGTGTCATTTTTAAGTCATTCACTCCATTATGAATTGGAAAGCTGCTTTTTCAACAGCGATCGGCAAAAAGCTCCTGGTTGGAGCTACCGGATTGTTCCTCATTACTTTTCTTATAGTTCATTGTTATGTAAATGCCCTCGTCTTCTGGCCCGACCATGGGGAGCATTTCTCCAATGCCGCAAAATTCATGGGAGGTAATGTGGTCATCCGGATCATGGAAATTGGCCTCTTTGCGGGCTTCCTGATCCATATCATTCAGGGCCTGCTTTTGGCAGCTGCCAATATGAAACGTCGCAAAGTTCGCTATGCTGTTAAGGCAGGCAATAAAACCAGCGCCTGGTACAGCCGGAGTATGGGTTTATTGGGGACACTCATTCTCCTGTTCCTCTGCCTCCACCTGTACCATTTCTGGGCTCCCAACCGTTATCACCAAATGTTTGGGAGTGGCGAGGATAATTTATACGTAAAAATGATGGAGGTATTCAGCAATCCGATCATCGTAGTGATCTATGTTGCTGGCTGCATTTCTCTTGGCTGGCACTTGATGCATGGCTTCTATAGTGCCTTCCAGACGTTCGGATTGACCACCCATCGTTACAAGGGAATTATCAAGGGCTTCGGAATTGGTTTTTCCATCATCATTCCACTCATTTTCGCCCTGATGCCGATCACTATGTACTTCAATCTGCTGAGCCCGCCACAGGACCATGCAACGACTCAGCAAGTAATTACCACTCCCCATATTCCAGCTCCATGAATAGCATTTTCAGCCCCGAAGGATGCAATGAATTCCTTCGCCGGATCGATTCACTGCGTCCTGACAGCAAGGCTCAATGGGGTAAAATGAATGTTAGCCAGATGGTCGCTCATTGCCAGGCTCCATTAAATGTTGGCCTGAATGAACATCCCCTTGGGAATTACAATTTCATCATCCGCACCATTGGTAAAATGGTCAAGAAAGGCCTGGTGAAGGATGATAAGCCTTTTAAACGGAATCAACCTACGGACAAAAGTTTTATAATGTCCGACGACAAGAATTTTGAAGTGGAACGGAGCAAGCTCAAGGATAGCCTGCAACGCTTTTCAGCGGCTGGCCGCGAAGGAAAACTCCTCGGGAAACATCCATTTTTCGGTCCACTATCGACGAAGGAATGGGACCTGATGGGCTATAAACATCTGGATCATCACCTGAGACAATTTGGAGCCTGATACTAGGCTGTTTTGCAAGCCGCATTATAAAAGTATACTAGAAACGATTTTACAAGTCAACGAGTCAACGCATCCACAATGCCTTTAAATAGTAAAATACCTGCCGGAGAATTAGCCCAGAAATGGACCACCTACAAAAGCACTTGTAAGCTGGTAAATCCTGCCAATAAGCGGAAGCTTGAAATTATTGTGGTCGGAACCGGTCTGGCCGGAGCCTCAGCTGCCGCTGCTCTGGGCGAATTAGGCTATAAGGTTAAAGCATTTTGTTACCAGGATTCCCCGCGACGGGCACACTCCATTGCTGCACAGGGAGGAATCAATGCTGCCAAGAACTATCAGAATGATGGGGACTCCGTTTACCGCCTGTTTTATGATACCATCAAGGGTGGCGACTATCGTTCCCGTGAAGGAAATGTACACCGCCTTGCAGAGGTCAGTGCCAGTATTATCGATCAGTGCGTTGCTCAGGGTGTTCCTTTCGCCCGCGAATATGGCGGCCTGCTTTCCAACCGCTCCTTCGGAGGCACGCAGGTACAACGTACGTTTTATGCAGCCGGACAAACTGGCCAGCAATTATTGATCGGTGCTTACCAGGCACTGGAGCGCCAGGTGGCATTAGGCAATGTGGAAATGCATAGCCGGCATGAAATGCTGGAGATCGTGAAAATCGATGGCAAGGCTCGCGGTATTATTGCCCGCGATCTTGTTAACGGCACACTGGAGCGCCATTTCGGTCATGCAGTATTGCTCTGTACCGGCGGCTATGGTAACGTCTTCTACCTGAGTACCAATGCCATGGGTTGTAATGTTACCGCTGCCTGGAAAGCTACCAAGCAGGGAGCCTATTTTGCAAATCCTTGCTTCACCCAGATCCACCCGACCTGTATTCCGGTTAGCGGGGATCATCAGAGTAAGCTGACGCTGATGAGCGAATCCCTGCGGAATGATGGCCGGATCTGGGTTCCTTCCAAACAAAACGATACCCGGAAAGTAAAAGATATACCCGAAAACGAACGTGATTACTACCTGGAGCGCCGTTACCCGGCCTTCGGCAACCTCGTTCCACGCGACGTAGCCAGCCGTGCAGCAAAAGAACGCTGTGATGCCGGATATGGTGTGGGCAGCAGCAAACAAGCCGTATACCTCGATTTCCAGGACGCGATCATGCGTTATGGCAAGATCGAAGCAGGTAAACAAGGTCTTTCCAATGTTGATTCCAATACCATCTATAAGCTTGGAAAAGATGTAGTTGCCGAGAAATACGGCAACCTATTCGAGATGTACGAAAAGATCACCGGCGAAAATCCATATGAAGTACCGATGCGGATTTACCCCGCAGTTCACTATACGATGGGTGGTCTCTGGGTGGATTATGAACTGCAGACTACGGTTGCTGGTTTATATTCCCTGGGTGAAGCCAACTTCTCCGATCATGGAGCCAATCGTCTGGGAGCTTCTGCATTGATGCAGGGTCTAGCGGATGGTTACTTCGTGATTCCATACACGATCGGGAATTACCTGGCCGATGAGATCTCCAAGAAAGCGGAAAGTACGGATCATCAGGCCTTCCAGGCGGCAGAAGATATCGTTGCCACCCGCATTTCGAAGATGATGGCCATCAAGGGCACCGAAAGTGTGGAATCCTTCCACAAACGTTTGGGTAAGATCATGTGGGAAAAGTGTGGGATGGCTCGGAATGCAGAAGGACTGAAGCAGGCAATCGTGGAAATCCGAGCCTTAAAGAAAGAATTCTGGGAAAACGTCCGGATCCCGGGTGATGCCATGGAATTGAATCCGGAGCTGGACAAAGCCGGCCGTGTTGCCGACTTCATAGAGCTGGGCGAACTGATGTGTATGGATGCCCTGAACCGCAATGAAAGCTGTGGCGGTCACTTCCGTGAGGAATACCAGACCGAAGATGGCGAAGCTTTACGCCAGGATGATGAGTTTATGTATGTGGCCGCCTGGGAATACAAGGGCGATTCACAGTATGAGTTGCATAAGGAGGAGTTGGTTTATGAGGTGGTGCATCCTTCGCAGCGGAGCTATAAATAATTTGGTGATTTGGTAATTTGGTAATTTGGTAATTTTTGGAATGAACCAAGATTGGGTGATGCAAGCAAATAAAGAGAATCTTATTGTTAAGCTATCATTTGAATTTGCAAAAGATATTATTAACTATACACAAATACTAGAAGAATCCAAACGATATAACATATCAAATCAGCTTTTCCGAAGTGGCACTTCAATTGGAGCCAACATTCGAGAGGCACAAAACGCAGAAAGTAAGGCAGACTTTATCCATAAGTTTAAATTAGCGGCAAAGGAGGCTGATGAAACTGAATACTGGCTAAAATTATGCAATGAAACAAATGGTCATCCTGATTGTAAACATCTATTGATTAAAATTGATACCATTCATAAAATTGTTTCAAAAATTATAGCAAGTTCTAAGACATCACCAAATCATCAAATTACCAAATTACCAAATTAGAAAACGTGGAACACTATAACATGAATCTGACCCTCAAAGTGTGGCGTCAGAAGAATTCGAAGGCTACCGGTGGGTTTGAGACTTACAAAGTCTCTGATATTTCTTCGGAAATGTCGTTTTTGGAGATGTTCGATGTCCTGAATGAAAAGCTGGTCCATGATGGTCAGGAGCCGATCGCATTTGATCATGATTGCCGGGAAGGGATCTGCGGATCTTGTAGTATGTATGTCAATGGCCGTGCGCATGGCCCCTGGAAAGAAACGACCGTTTGCCAGCTCCATATGCGTGAGTACAAGGACGGCGATACCATCACAGTTGAGCCATGGAGGGCCAACTCGTTTCCAGTCCTGAAGGATCTGGTGACTGATCGTGGTGCATTCGACCGGATTATTCAGGCGGGTGGTTATGTTTCTGTAAATACGGGTAATGCGGTTGATGCGAATTCCATTCCCATCGAAAAACAGAAAGCAGATGAGTCATTCGCTGCAGCAGCGTGTATTGGTTGCGGAGCCTGCGTTGCCGCCTGTCCAAATGCTTCCGGCATGTTGTTCCTGAGTGCCAAGGTCAGTCACCTCGCATTACTCCCACAAGGAGACCCTGAACGTAAAATCCGCGCAGCCAATATGGTTTCTCAGCATGATAAAGAAGGATTTGGTAGCTGTACCAATATCGGTGCCTGCGAAGCAGAATGTCCTAAGGGCATCTCCCTGGAAAATATTGCCCGACTGAATCGTGAGTATATCGGATCCGTTTTTTCGGGAAGTAGTGTTAGCGCCTAATCAAGCATTTAAACTCTCATCCTACGCAGGAACATGAAATCCCTATTCGTTCTGCTCCTGTTCCAGGTGTTCAGCCAGGCCGCACAGGCTAGCAATGATTCTTCGAATTCTCATCTTCGGATATCCCTGCTAACGGTGGGTGTAGGCGATGAGATTTATGCTTCATTTGGGCATACCGGAATTCGGATAACAGATAGCTTGGCGCATACGGATATCGTTTATAATTGGGGAACATTTGACGGATTCCAGGAAGGGTTTGAAATGAAGTTCATGCGGGGCAAACTGCTCTATTATGCGTCATCTGAAACCTGGCCCCATTTCTATCAGACCTATGTCCAGGAAAAAAGAGGCGTGGAAGAGCAGGTCCTGATGCTGAATCCGGCGCAAAAGCAACAGATCCTGGACTATATCACCAATAATATGAAGGAGGAGAATAAGTACTACAAATACGACTTCCTTTATGATAATTGTGCGACCCGACTTCGGGATATTTTCCCCAATACTTTCGGACCCGGATTCCACTTTGGCACAGCCATTCCTACTTCGAAAACGCGAACCTTCCGGGATGAAATAGACTATTACCTACGGTATCTTCCCTGGGAACGAACCGGCATTGATATGCTATTGGGTTCGCAAATTGATAAAACCATGAGTAATGAAGATGCCATGTTTCTACCGGATTATCTGCGGAATGGTGTGGCAGGTGCCCAGGTGAATGGAAAGGCAATTTCATCCCCCCCTTTACGCGTACTGCCACAAGATCCCATTCCTGCTATACCTAAGAATATTCCAGCACTCGTTTTTCTTCTCTTTTCCGCTTTGGTTATACTGGGCTCTATTATACCTGGTTTAGGTCTAATTGGATTGATCACAAAAAATATCTTGTTCATTGTTACGGGCTTATTGGGCTTCCTGATTCTTTTCATGTGGATCGGCACTGATCATCAGGCTTGCAGGTACAACTGGAATGTATTGTGGGCCTTACCTACCAACATCATCCTTCCATTTATAAAACGAAGAAAACAGAGCCGTTATGCGCTGTTGGGCATCTTTATGATCCTGGTGGTTCTGGCCTTACATATGTTTCATGTTCAGGCCTTCCCACTCGTGGAGATATGGCCCCTTTTGTTGGCCCTGGTATTTAGTTATGGCATGATTTATACATCTCTAAGGCAGCCGTCAATGACCCATGAATCCGCAGCAAAAAATTAGTACGAAGGCCTTTTCGAAATTAAGTTATTCCCGGATTGGTAATGGCCCGGCGCTCATGCTGATCCATGGTTTTCCGGCCAGTGGGCAATTATGGAATCCGGTAATTGAACAACTTTCCAACTATTGCACTCTTTTGATCCCTGATCTTCCGGGTACGGGTAAAAGCCTACTGGATCAGGAACAGACTTCCATAGAACAATTGGCGGGCATTCTACCGGCAATCTTGGAGCATGCAGGCATTGAAAAATGTTGTGTGGCTGGGCATTCAATGGGAGGATATATTGGGTTGGCTGCTGCGGAATTGTATCCGGAAAAGATCCAAGGACTGGCTCTCCTACATTCTACGGCTGCTCCGGATTCGGATGAACGGAAAGTAAAACGAAAGAAGTCCATAGAATTAATCCACAAAGGGGGCACAGAGGCATTTCTTAATGCCAGTATACCGGATCTGTTTGCCAGGCAATTTAAACAGGACCATCCGGAAGCGATCCTAAATCAGATTAACGAAGCACTCACTATAGCCCCCATCACACTCATTGCATTTTACAATGCTATGATGGAACGGCCTGATCGAGTTGAGGTATTGCGACGTGCGCATTTTCCAATTATGTTTATCCTTGGTAAAGACGATTTAATAATTCCTTATCAATCGGTCTTGCAACAATGTACCGTTTCCGCCGTTTCTTTCATTAAGCTCTATGGTGCAAGTGCTCACATGAGTATGATAGAAGAAAAAGAAATATTGCAATCTGACTTACTTAATTTTGTAAATTACTGTCTATATCGGGCAGAACCGGCGCATTGAACATGAAATATCTGGTAACATTTTGTATCTGGATTTTATTAACCGTAGGAGTGGTAGTACCTGCCTTTGCAACGCATATTGTGGGAGGTGAAGTGACTTACAAATACCTTGGATCGAATATTTACCAAATTAGGATCGATATTTATCAGGATTGCATCAATGGTGATCCGAATGCCATCGCACAAGATAATCCGGCTTATATAGCCATCTTTCAGGGCAGTAATGGGGCCAGGGTCGTATTGGATTCCATCAATTACATGACCAGCGGAAGCAGTGTTCGTGTTCCGGATAATTTTTCAAATGCCTGCATTAATAATAAACCTCCAACTTGTCTAAATAAGGTTTCGTTTATAAAGAATTATATCCTGCCACCCAGCACCAGCGGATATACCATTGTTTATCAACGCTGTTGCCGTAATGGATCCATCATTAATATAATTGATCCATCGACCGTAGGGGCCACCTATTATGCGATAATCCCACCTACAATAAATGCTGAAAAACCCAACAACAGCGCTATATTCAAAAATTATCCCCCCCAGATCATTTGTGTCAATACCCCCTTATTCTATGATCATTCCGCAACGGATGCAGACGGGGATTCGCTGAGTTATGAGTTTTGTACCGCCTATAATGGTGGATCGGCCAATAATGCCAAACCAATTCCAGTTTCTACTAACTTTTCTCCGGTATCGTATTTAAATGGGTTTTCTGCCAAGTACCCCATGGGGCAAACTACTTCTGCCATTAAGATTGATCCAACCACCGGGTTAATTACCGGCTCTCCCGCAACGACCGGCCGCTATGTGGTAACTGTTTGTTGCCACGAATGGAGAAATAACGTAATTATCAATACAGTAACACGAGAGTTTCAGTTTGTTGTGACCCCTTGCTCAAAAGCAGTAGTCGCTAATATCCCACAGCACTCTGATCAATTCAATACCTATATCGTTCAATGCAAGGGCTATACGGTTCACTTTGATAATTTAAGTACCGGTGCCAATAGTAGTTATGATGCTTATAGTTGGGATTTTGGAGTTCCCAATACCAATTCGGACACCTCGCACCTCAAAGAACCAGAATTTACCTATCCGGATACAGGCACTTATGAGGTTAAACTGGTTGTCAACAGAAATAGCACCTGCGTGGATAGCATCACCCGACTTGTAAAAGTGTATCCGGACTTCCATGCGGAATTCGACTACAGTGGCTTGCCTTGCCCACATTCACCCGTTCAGTTTATCAATAAATCGACCTCCACCTACCAGCCGATCACCACCTTCAATTGGGATTTTGGAGACCAATCAACTTCTACTTTGGAAAGCCCTAGCCATGTGTATGATACAGGAGGGCGGTTCACCGTAATCCTGCGATCCTATAATGTAAAGGGTTGTTACGATACAGCGACCCATGATGTTGTGATCGAAGATTTTCATGCATTTGCCGGTAATGATACGATCATCGTTAAAGGTGAAAGCATCCATTTTGAAGCAACTGGTGGTAGTGTTTATACCTGGACACCTCCCACAGACCTCAATAATCCTTTAATTCCCAATCCGATCGGGTATTATCCTGACACAGGAACTATCACCTATTATGTGCACATTGCCAGTGAAAGTGGCTGCCAGGGGGATGATACCATTCGCGTGAGGGTCGTAAATCAGAGTGCTATTTTCGTACCTTCTGCCTTCTCTCCTAATGGGGACGGCGAGAATGATATCTTGCGCCCCATAGGGATTGGTTACCGGAACATCAATTATTTCAGGGTCTATAACCGATGGGGGCAAGCCGTTTTCTATGGCACCCGGTTTAATGAGGGCTGGGATGGATCGTTCCAGGGGCACAAAGCAGATATCGGAGTCTATTTCTGGGTGCTCAGTATTACCGATCGTTTTGGTAAGGAGACCCTGATGAAAGGCGACGCGACCCTGCTTCGATAATCAAAGTGAATAGCCTCCTAAAAAGGCTATAAATTTTCATCTTGCCGTATTTTTGTCTCCCGGATCATTGGATCTCATGTAATGAACCTTGCATTTTCCGGTTAATTTCGCACCCACAGAACCTTCCATTTTGTCCAGAACAGTATTTATTACCGGTGCCACCTCCGGCTTTGGCCGTGCCATAGCTCAGCGTTTTGCTGAAGGTCAGTGCAACTTGATTATTACAGGGCGCCGTAAGGACCGCCTGGAGGCATTGGCTACCTCCCTTCGCCAGACTCATAAGATCGAGGTCACACTCCTTTGCTTTGATATCCGGGATAAAAATGCCGTCCAGGAAGCGATAGCCGGATTAGGTGATCCATCCATAGACATCCTGGTAAATAATGCCGGCCTTGCAGCTGGATTGGCTCCAATTGATGAAGGCTCGCTCGATGATTGGGAAACCATGATCGACACCAATATTAAAGGGTTATTGTACATCACCCGTGCCATTAGTCCTGGAATGGTTGCTCGTAAACGTGGCCATATCATCAATATCGGATCCACGGCTGGCAAAATGATGTACAAGAATGGGAATGTGTATAGTGCCACCAAATTTGCCGTGGATGGATTGAATCAGGCCATGCGTATTGATTTGTTGCCCCACCGGATCAAAGTCACCGCCATCAACCCAGGAATGGCGGAGACCGAATTCAGCCTCGTACGCTTCAAAGGAGATGTCGAAAGGGCCAAGGGCGTCTACCAGGGATTTAAACCCCTTCAGGCGGTGGATATTGCCGATACTGCCTGGTATTGTGCGAACCTGCCCGAACATGTCTGCATCAATGATCTGACCCTGACCTGTACCAGCCAGGCTAATAGCTTTTATTCGGTTAAGGAAGATTAATCAGACCAGCCTGGCTCGCTTTAGCAGAAAAGCATGCAGAACGGCACTGACGTCCTCACGAAGATCAATTGGCACCCGGTCGATGCCATATTGATGGCATTTCTCTTCCAGTTCCTTTTGCCAGGCAGCGATGCCGGTACGGTATTGGTCCCTGACCTGGGCAGGTTGTAGCCGGGTGCGTTCACCTGTTTCAAGATCCACAAATTCATAAGGCCGGTTTTCAAAATTGAATTCAAACTCCTGACTGCCTTCCAGGATATGAAAAAGGATGACCTCATGTTTGTTGTACCGGAGATGCTGAAGGGCGGCAAATATTTCTTCTGCTTCTTTCCCATCTTCCATCATGTCGCTGAAAATGACGACCAAAGAACGGCGATGCATTTGTTCTGCGATCTGATGAATAGCTGCTGCCGCTGAGGTAGGTTTCTGTTTTCCCTCATGCCGTAATATTTGATCCAGCCGGATCATTAACTGCCGGTAATGACTATGGGCTGAGCGAACCTCTGATTGATAATAAACTGTTTCATCAAACAAGGCCAGACTAGCTGCATCCAATTGGCGACGGAGCATTTGTAGCAAAGAAGCGGCAGCAAAGCATCCATATTGAAGCTTATTAAGACTTCCGGGGGTATCCGGGAACAGCATGGAGGATGAAGTATCAAGCATGACACAGCAGCGCAGATTTGTTTCTTCCTCAAAGCGTTTAACAAACAATTTTTCAGTGCGACCAAATACCCGCCAGTCCACATGACGCAGGGGATCCCCGGGATTATACAGACGGTGTTCCGCAAATTCAACGGAGAATCCATGAAATGGGCTCTTATGAAGACCGATTATAAAGCCTTCCACAGCCTGCCGGGCGAGCAATTCCAGGTTATCAAATAAGGCCTGAGGAGTAATTTCAAGCGAGTTATTAGCCATGATTAAAGATACAGACTCCCGAAATTCCTCAGGTTCTTATTCATTCTCATTTGCAAGCCCCGATTTTACCATTATCTTTAAGCGCAAATTTTAAATTTCGGAATGACGCTACGTTCTACCCTGCTGCTGAGTGCTGCTGTACTCATGATATTGTTTTCTTCATCCTGCACGCAAGAGTACACCTGTCATTGCGATATTAAATACACGGGACAGCCAGGGCTCCCGGATTCGACTTCCAAGGAATACCCGATCCGGGATACTAAAGCGAAAGCCAAATCCCTTTGTGAGCAGAACTCGGATCATACCGTCATGAATGGTATAACCACTGACGAAAACTGCGCCCTGTACTAAGCCAGGCGACTACCCTATTATAAACTTTTGACCGTCCAATTCAGGCATAGGCCCGGCTGGATACTGTAGCGGAGTTGTGAACATGGCCATGCTAAAAAAAATAACTGGACTTCTTTTACTGCTGGCCCTGGCCGCAGTTTTTTTTATTTCTGGATGGACCAAGCTGCTAAGTCTTGAACCCTTCACCTGGAGTTTTATTGATATCCTCCCGATCGGGATTACCGCCGCCTCCATTATCGCCCGCCTGTTTATCGGCCTTGAATGGATGCTGGGAGCCTGGCTTATCGCCCATCTCTTCCTACGAAGTATTACCTATAAGGCGACCATCCTTTTCCTCCTGGTTTTAAGTGTTTATCTCATTCTATTGATTATGCAGCAAGGGAATACCGGAAATTGCGGCTGCTTCGGACAATGGATTTACATGAAGCCCTTGGCAGCAATTTGGAAAAACCTGATCCTGATTGCTGTTCTGGTCCTGCTCTGGTTTATTTATCCGGGGAAGGCTTATTCTGCACAATGGTATATCGGTTTGCTGGTGACCATGTTCGCTTTCGCGCTGCCATTCGTAATCGAACCGGTGCGGATTCATGGGGAGGAAAAATCCATTCACACGCAGATAGATCTCTCTCCGATCTTTTTGCAGGGCATTCCGAAGCCGGATATCGACCTCAAAGAGGGCAAGCATATCATTTGCTATTTCAGTACGACCTGCCCGCATTGCAAGAAGGCGGCCTATTTCGTGCAAACTATGCACCGGCGGTATCCGGAACTGCCTCTGTTCATGGTTTTGAATGGTACCGATGCGCTGGAGAAATCATTTCTGAATGAGACCAAATCAGCTGAGGTTCCCCATACACTCATGACCAATACCCCAGCTTTCTCGACAATGGCGGGTAAATATGTACCGACGATTCTGTGGGTGAATAATAGCGTGGCAGAAAAGGAATGCTATTATACGGAACTGGACCCCGGGCGTGTACGTAAATGGTTGCAGGAAAAAGGTGCAGGGAACCCTTAATTGCAAATTCCTTCGATTGGAGATTGTGGTACCGATCCCTTCGGCTGCGCTCAGGGACCGTGGGGCCCCGGTATCTTTGCCGATATTTAAAACAATTCCTTTGAACGCCCGAATTTTCCTATTACTGATTGGGGTTTTGATCCTTCCGGTTTTCCGATCCATTGGTCAGCCATTACAACCAGGTTTTGATAAAGAAGAATACCGCCAGCTCCTTTACATCTCCGCTCGAACCGGGGCATTGACGCCATCTTATTACGCAGATATACCTAAACCGGAGCATTACCAAATGGTGTATCAATCCCGAACCCTTGGTTTGGATAATCGCTGGGATCTATGGACTTATGATAAGCATGCAGCCGTTATCAGTATCCGGGGGACTACAGACCAAGCCCTGAGCTGGATGGGGAATTTTTATGCCGCTATGGTGCCTGCCAGGGGCTATTTATGTCTGGCTCCAAGGGACAGCTTCCAGTATAATCTTGCTGCCAATCCGAGGGCCATGGTCCATGTTGGCTGGCTTTTGAGTATGGCTTATTTATCTAGGGATATTTTACCCATGATCGATTCCTGTTATAATGCGGGTATCCATGAATTTCTGCTGATGGGACATAGCCAGGGCGGGGCCATAAACTTCCTGCTGACAGCCTATTTACTTCAATTGCAGCAGGCAGGATTATTACCACCTGATATCCATTTCAAAACTTATTGCAGTGCCGGACCTAAACCTGGCAATCTCTATTTCGCGTATGATTATGAACATATGACGCCGAATGGGATGGCCTTTAATGTGGTGAATGCTGCTGATTGGGTGCCGGAGACACCTATTTCCATCCAGACGGTCCGGGATTTCAATTCGACCAATCCGTTTATTGTTGCACCAGCAATTATTCGTAAACAGGGTTTTCCAAAAAGATATCTGCTGATGCATGTATTCAATCGCCTGGATCGTCCGACCCGAAAGGCACAGCGGATCTACCAGAAATATCTCGGTCGAATGAGTGCAAAAGTGATTCGCAAGACTCTAAAGGATTTTGCTCCACCCCGTTATAGTTCCAGTTCTGATTATGTCCGAACGGGAACAACGATCGTGTTAATGCCTGATCCCAGCTATTACCGTTTGTTCAAGGATGATCCTAAGAATATTTTTGTGCATCATCTGCACAAACCATATCTATACCTGTTGACTAAATATGGAACTGCTAGACAATGATCTGAATGTGCCGGTGCTATACCTGAAAGCTGCTGCTTTTTATATAGGGTTCAAGCATCACGTAAACATACTATAGAAAGCATTTTTCTTCTTGCCTGATTCCATAATTCCCATTACCTTCGCGTTCCTAAAAAACTTTTTTTCACCAACCCAAAACACAATTAATTTCCATTAATTATGTCAGTTAAAATTCGCCTGCAAAGGCATGGCTCCAAGAAGCGGCCCTTCTATTTTATTGTTGCCGCTAACAGTGTATCTCCTCGTGATGGCAAGTTCATTGAGAAGTTAGGTACCTACAATCCGCTAACGATTCCTGCTACGGTTAATATCGACCGTGACCGTGCATTGTACTGGATGAATGAGGGCGCTCAGCCAACCAATACCTGCCGCCGGATCCTCTCTTTCAAGGGAGTTCTTTATCTGAAGCACCTGATGCGTGGTGTTAGCCTGGGTCTTTTTAATGAAGATGCTGCCCGTCAGAAGTTTGAAGAGTGGAATGGCCAGCATGAGCAACTTGTTGCTCAGCGCGACGAAGCACACCGCAAGCATAAGGCCGATAAGCGCCATGCGGTAGTTAAGGAATCTGTTATGAAGGTAGAAGAGCGTATGGCAGCCCGTGCTGCTGCTGCGGCTCCCGTTGCTGAAGAAGCAGCCCCTGAAGCAGAAGCTCCTGCAGAACATGTAGCTGATACAGCAGAAAATGCTGGAACAGACGCTACAGAAGCATAGTATTCTTAGATTATAAAAAAGCCGTCTCAGGATTCTGGGACGGCTTTTTTTATTTGAATCGATAATTATATTTTAGTGGCTAATAAATCTCCGACGAAGTATATCGCCTCCACTTCCACTGGAAAATTTATCGAGTTCGCTATATAGCAGATTTCATGAGCTTTATGATGTAATTCTTTCGCCCGATCGATCATTGTGGCATCTGCCAACTCGATTACAGGCTTTAGCTTCACCTTTTGAAAACTACCCCCTCCTGCTTCCGTTTCAAGCATAATCCCCTCAGCTTTGTCCTCATAACCAAGCACTACCACCCCTTCCAGGGAACATAGATACAGGTACGACATCAGGTGACAGGAAGAAAGCGCCGTTACCAGTAAATCTTCCGGGTTTAATTTTCGCTTGTCCCCCACCAATGGATTATCGGTGGTCAGCTCCAGTTCCGGCTTCCCATCAATAGTTATCCGGTGACTGCGTTCATAGTTCCGGGGACCACTGGTACCATTTCCCGAGTTTCCTTCCCAACGATTACTGATGCTGTAATGATGTAGTTTTTTCATAACTGGTATCCGTGTTATTCGACAGTTGCATCAGGGCGATTAGCCCTAGTATAAATGATAAAATTGCCGCAAAGGTCCGGAGTATATGGTATTGGTTCCAGCTGCCCTCAAAATGATGCCTGGCGGCAATAATTAGATCCGGGTTCATTGCTTTTAAATCCAGCTTGGCAAGCTCATTGTTCAAGGGAATATTCCCCAAAGCAGTAGTACCAATCACCCCCATAAAATATACCAGGAAGGCTGCTAAAAAAAAGGCAGTTGAACGTTTCCGTTTAGTCCGATAGCATAGAATGATTGAAACGGGCAAAAGGATCAGCAATCCAATAAAAATGGAAAGGAACCAGGGGTTTTGAATCCGGAGATTAATGGATTGCATAGCGCCGATAAACTCAGCATCATTTAATTCATGCATTCCGGGCATGACGGCACAAAAAAAGCTGTATAATAAGCCGGTAACCAGCCCTAAAAACAGCACCGAGAGTAATGGAATATAGCGCAAATTCCGGGGCATAAATTTGGAATCGTTCAGGAACAATGTTAGTAAAACTTGCCATTCTGAACAGGCGGTTTGCCCAAGTGATTGACACCTAGCGCCTTCCCATTGGCATATTGGGCATACCCATTCCCTTCATCTTACCCATCATACCCATCATTTGCCGCATTTGTTCAAACTGCTTCATGAATGCATTCACTTCCTGGATATTTTTCCCACAGCCGGCAGCAATACGTTTACGACGGCTACCATCGATGGCATCCGGATTATAGCGTTCGAAAGGGGTCATGGAATTGATCATGGCCTCTATTCCTTTGAATGCGTCGTCAGAGATATCGATATCCTTCACGGCCTTTCCAACACCCGGGATCATAGCTAAGAGGTCCTTGATATTTCCCATCTTCTTGATCTGCTGAAGCTGCTCTTTGAAATCCTCGAAATCAAACTTATTCTGACGGATCTTCTTTTCAAGTTTCTTGGCCTGCGCCTCATCAAACTGATTCTGAGCACGTTCTACCAGGGTGGTGATATCACCCATGCCCAGGATCCGCTGTGCCATACGGTCAGGATAGAAGACATCCAGAGTATCCAGCTTTTCTCCCATGCTGACAAACTTGATGGGCTTGTCAACCGTGTATTTGATCGATAAGGCGGCACCACCGCGGGTATCACCGTCCAGCTTGGTCAGTACGACACCGGTAAAATCCAGTCGGTCGTTAAAGGCTTTGGCGGTATTAACGGCATCCTGGCCCGTCATGGAATCCACAACAAACAGGATTTCCTGAGGCTTCAGTGCAGCCTTCAGGTCGGCGACTTCCTGCATCATCTGTTCATCCACAGCCAAACGTCCGGCCGTATCGATGATGATCACCCGGTTGCCATCTGTCTTCGCTTTGGCAATAGCGGCCTGTGCGATGGAAACAGCACTTTTATTCTCCCGGTCACTATAAACCGGAACCTTGATCTGTTCGCCCAGTACATGTAGCTGGTCGATCGCTGCAGGCCGGTAAATATCCGCAGCAACCAGCAGGGGATTCAGGTTTTTCTTGGTCTTTAAATAATTGGCCAGTTTGCCAGAGAAGGTGGTCTTACCTGAACCCTGGAGGCCGGCAATCAGGACGATCGTAGGCCGGGCGCTCAGGTCGAGTTCCTGTTCTTTGCCACCCATAAGGGCAGCCAGTTCATCCTTTACGATCTTGACCATCAATTGGCCAGGGGAGATCGAGGTCAGTACCTTTTCACCAGTAGCCTTTTCTTTAACCCTATCTGTAAACTCTTTCGCAATCTTGAAATTGACATCGGCATCCACCAGTGCACGTCGGATTTCCTTAATGGTCGTGGCGACATTAATTTCCGAAATCCGGCCTTCTCCCTTTAACTGCTTAAACGCGCCTTCAAGCCGTTCACTGAGATTATCAAACATGTATCCTGCGTTTTATTAAAAATGGTTATTTCTAGAATTGGACTGCAAAAGTAGATATTGCCGTCAAACCACGGAGTGTAAAATAAGATGGCTGCATTTTACTGAAAAATCTGGATTCAGTAGGCCCTTAATATCATGCAGTAAATTACTTATGAATGCTTGTACGGCCCTGCGTCTCAGGAACATTTATCCTTTTAAATGGGCTTATGTTCGTTCAGTTTTATTTTTAGTAGATCGTGCAAGTATTCAATATTATCATTATTTAAAATTGTGGAGAGAAAATTCAGATTAAGAAGGAGATGGTACCACGCGTGTTTTTGCAAGGTCCCGACGGGACAAGTTGGGGTGAAGTACCTAACGTGAGGTACCTAGTTTGAAGTTCCGATTATGAAGTACCGATTGTTAAATGCCAAGTGTGAAGTACTGATTAAATTGTACCCTTCACTAAAAAACCGCCTCAGAACTTTAGCTCTGAGACGGTTTCCAATTTGGTTCTTAAAATCAATTATTGCTTAATCATCTGCCTTGTGTATACAGAACCCGGACGAATGACCTGAAGGATATACGTACCCGCAACATACGCCTCCTGACTCTTAATCTTGATATGGTTCTGCCCTGCATTCAACACACTTTGCTGACTGTAAACCAGTTTGCCTGTAATATCCATCATCCGGATGGTCACCAGTTCTGGTGCCTGTAGATTCCAATAAAGTACCGGTGCATCTGTAAATGGATTCATACCTGTCCAGAGCTCATTGGATTGTACCGCGGGTCCATTTACCCCTAATGCGAGGTTACCCATCAATAAGAAGTAACGATTCAGCCCTGTAAACGTTCCACGGAACCCGTAATAATCTGCACCGGTATACACAAAACCTGGCACTACAATCTTTGTATTGGCAGCAGTCATTGCATTATCCGTTGCGGCACTTGTCTGAACAATTTGCAGGTTCGCAGGATTTTGTCCTGCGAGTTCAGCAGTATCCATGTAGAAAATCCCATCATAACTAAAGGTGCTGCTTGGTACCTTGAAGCTACCAACAAAAAACTCTTTGACAGACCTTTGTCCACCACCTGATATAGCAGGTACAAATCCATTGCCGGCGGCGGTGATGCTGGTAGTCACACAACCTAGACTATCACTTGGATGCAATACCGCTGCAATTAACTGCTTGTCAGATTGATTGTAGAAATAAATGTCCTGGTTCTTGTCCATAGCCCAGGTTCTTGTTGATTGTAAAGCCTTTTCAACGATGGTTGCAGGCACATCCTGGGTAAAGACCATGACGGGTCTGCTACCCACCAGGTTAGCAGCCACAAATGGCAGGCTGCAACCGGAAGTCGTTACCACAGTGGATGTTGAATAATCTGCCAGGGTATAACTGCTGGCCTGAGCCTGTACCCGGTCATTATTTCCTACATTGGTTGTATTAGAAAAACAAACCTCAACAGCCACATTGTCGGTACCATTCCAGATAAATGGCGTGCTTAAGGCCAGGGTATTTGTGCCGGTATTTGTTGTAAAATTTGCAGAATACACCTGTGTGAAGGTACCCGTAACAAAACCTGGAGTCAGATCCGCAACCGGGGTATTGATCATCCCTATGGTAAAGTTGGTGAAAGGGGTCGCTCCGCTGTACTTATTTGTTACAAATAAATTGATGGAAGTGATCGGCACGCCGGCACGAATACCAGCCGCTTTCAATTCATCTGCCCGATAGATATATTGATTATGGGCCGCTTTGTATTTACTCTGGAATGGAGAGCTGAGATCGCCTGTAGCATTGTTTACCATAAGTTGATGCTGTTCCTGACCTCCGGCATCCGGCAGGCGATCATCATTCAGAATGGTCACACGGGTGGTATCCAGAACGGAGGAGCGAGTAGCATTGCTGCTACCTGCATTCAAGGAGTAGACCAGGTCTACATATTTGTTCGTCCCGATAGTCCCGTTGTCAAGGATATTCAAATAGATATACTGCGTGGTACTTCCACCTGCATTAAACGTATCTACTGATTTCGTAATGGTATAATCTACTCCCGCAATAGCGGTACCTCCAATTGGGGTTGCTGTAACAATGGCATTATTACCAGTCAGGGCAGGGCCATTCATCACAACCGGCACAGCGATCACATGGCTAGGTATGCATTGGTTATTGGCAGCATCTTCCGTATAGCTTGAATTGAGGTTTCCAAAGGAAACTTGGGGAGTACAAGGTGCAAAATCAGTCCCTACTCCAACGGCATACCAGGCGCGGGTAACCGCTTCAACCTGAGGGGAACAGGCACCATACAAGGTAGTGGTTGCAGCAATGGAAGCAGCCCGGCAATTCGCATAAGTAGCACTGCTGGTAATTGCCAATTCGGTTGCAAAAGCGATCCTGGCAGCAGAGTCGATACCAAGCCCCTTTACCTGCCAGGCATTATTGAGATCATTGACTCCTTTTCCACCTACACTCAGAAGGTAGAACCAGTGGTTCAAAACCCCGCTATTGGTATGCACGCCGCAGTTGTCACCCGTCGTGCAACCTGGTGCAGCATACACCCAGTTAGCCCCCTGATAGGTATCTGGTTGTCCGTATAACTTAGGATCAGCCATACTCCTCAATGGGGTCGGATTCAATTCCTCTCCGATCAGCCAGGGGTTTTTAGGAGTTGCATCTATTTCATGTGGATTGCCATAATTTTCAATGACTGCTCCCCAGATATCAGAAAAGCCTTCGTTCATGGCTCCGGATTCTTTATTATAAATCAGAGCACATGTGCTTTGACAAACACCATGACCAATTTCATGTCCGCAAACATCAAGGGCTGTAAATACCCCGTAGCCGCTACCGCCATCCCCATAATTCATATCGGAACCGCTCCAAAAGGCGTTGACATAATTCGTTCCATAATGGACATAGCTTTTTAAGGCGCTGTCCTTGCCATTCCAGCTTAAACGATTCTGCCGGTTTTTCCAGTAATCATAAACGATCTCGGCACCCCAATGGGCATCCACGGATGGATCTAAGGCAAAAAAGGTACTGGAGCTGCTATCTTCCAGCACATTGCTGGCGGCGCCACCGCCCGCTCCCGGGCTTTGGTGATTCAGGTTATAAGTAAAGATGCCTTTGCCGCGGCTCAGGTCATGCATGTAGTATTTGCTACCAATTTGTTGAACCTGAAAGCCTACGGTATCGCTGTAATAGCTCTTGCCGGTGGCCGCAACATGTTTAAGGATCGCATCGGTAAACAATACTTTACCGGATTGCGCATCCACATAAACCATATTGCGGCTCAGTGGGGCTGCTGCATAAATATCAAAGGCATAAGCAAGATGCAATTTCCCATCAGGTTCACCACTACCAAAATCCTCCATGTATGCAAGGCTACCTGAAGGAGCCGGAGCACCTGAAAGCTGCCATTGATAGGTATCAGCACGGATAAAGGCTAATGCGGATTGCATGGCGCTCGCCTCATCTATTAGCGGCTGTGTTTTCAGGGCGCCAGAAACCGGATAATGCTTCCCGCAGGCATAGGAAGCGATACCATCCTTGGAGCTCAGCGTATAAGTCCCTAAAACGATAGGAATTCCTTTGTAGTACTGATTAAAACGTTGGACCTGAAGGCCTTCACCCGGACGTTCGATATAGACAGATCGCAATTCCTCTCCTGCGGAAAGATTCAGACGTTGAGTCAATATTTGTAAGGCATTATCAGCCGAAAGGTGTTCAGATCCAGAGAACTGGATGATCTGAGTACTGACTGGCTCGGTATTTTGAGCCTGTGCAGTTAAAGAACCAGTGAACATTATGGCAGATACAATAACCGGGACATGCGCTCTCAAGTAGCGTTTAATACTCATGCAATGCTGAATTAAAAAAGGAAATTTTAAAATTGGAATTGCAATATAATGTTTTATTCAGGTATTAGTTGATTTAGCCATCAAACTAACAAGTGAGCAACAAGCTTGTAGGTACAAGTATGGGATTATGCGGTAAAGCCAGCTTATAAAAGCTGAATCTTGCATAGCCTGATTCAAGTAAAAAAAATATGCTCCATGTTTCCCATTCTGAAATTCCATGCTTTTATCAAGCTTCAGGTCGAAGTTATTTCGATTCGAATTAGAGACAACTGAGCTATGCGCTTTGAAAGGATTGAACCGGCAAAGCTTGAGGGGATTCGCATTTCAAGGTCCGGGACCTCAGAAAGCGAATGACGTCATCATCACTGGCAAATTTATTCCCAATATTCACGAAGTGCCGCGCCAGCAGATCATAACGCTTGCGCATCAACCAGATAAAGACATGCAGGAAATGAATGCCATCAAATACTATAGCATCATTGGCTACATACTCATCAAGGGTTTTCTGAAAATACACCGGATGCTCCGTGTAATGCATTGTTTGCTTGAGGTGATGGGAGATATGGTAGCCATCATTCCAGCACTTTACATTGTATTTTGTATTGATACAAGTTATGCTGTTCTTATAAGAATTGCCAGGATCATCCGCACCAATAAATGCGTGTTGCGCCCAGTTTCCCATCATGGCGATCAGCCGGTATAAAAAGAAAGGAATGATGAAAACGACCAGGGTTGCGGGCCAGTTTACAAAACACATGGCAACGCAGAAGGCCATGAAAAGAAGTTCCCCTCGTACCGAGCGATATAATAGGCGCTTCCTTTTTTTGCGGAAGAAATAAGCGGCCAGGTGGTAAATGCCTGTGAATAGAAAGCTTCCAAAATAATGGCTGAAGCCTTTCAAAGAATCCCGCTGATAGGCCATGGTACTGCTTTCATCATCCTCCAGATTATTTTCAGCATGATGCATACCGATATGATGGGTATAATAGGTTTCTGGTGAATGCCCGAAAAAGGGCGCCAGAACCCAGGGGATATAATGATTCAAAAGGCCATATTCCTTTTTAAATAAAAGGCGATGGCTGGTGCAGTGCAACATGAGGCCGAAGGGACCCTTATAGCTAAAATTATTGAGGTATTGATAAGCAATTGCGGCAAGTACCCACCACCATCCATGGACGATTGGTAAGTATAGCAGGATTCCCAGGGGAATCAGACTCAGGCTAATATTTACAGTAAGTTTCAGGAAAGGCAAGTCACGCTCATCACGTAAAAATCTCAGGTAAAAACGCTCCAATGAAGTATAAACCAAAGGCTTCACATATACAGGATCGGTAATCGTAGTCAGGACACGCATAATCAGGGTATAAAAAACAGTACAATGATAGGGAATAAAACTCCGATGAAATCAACAATAGCGTCTGGCTGGATGATTATGAAGTCTGATTTTCAGGATTTTTACCATTAGGTTTGCAGGCCTGAAATAATTTCATACAATTCATGAGCCAATCCATTTTTGAGCAAATGCAATCCATGGGCCACGAGCAGGTTGTATTTTGCCATGACCCGCATTCCGGCCTTAATGCCATCATTGCAATCCATAATACTACCCTGGGACCGGCTCTTGGTGGAACCAGGCTCTGGTCATATAATACACATGAAGAAGGGATTATTGATGCCCTGCGCTTGTCCCGGGGTATGACCTATAAAGCGGCCATTTCCAGCCTTAACTTGGGTGGTGGCAAGGCCGTGATCATTGCCAATCCTGCACAGAAGAGCGAAGCCCTTTGGAGGCGGTATGGTAAGTTCGTTAATAGTCTGAACGGGAAGTATATCACTGCGGAAGATGTCAATACCTCTGCCCGTGATATGGAATACATCGCCCTTGAAACCAGGCATGTAACTGGAGTTCCGGAATACATGGGTGGATCTGGTGACCCTTCCCCATTTACTGCCTATGGGGTCTATACTGGCATGAAAGCCTGTGCCAATAAGGCCTGGGGCAGTGATAGCCTGGCTGGAAAGCGGGTATTGGTTCAGGGAGTTGGCCATGTTGGTCAATACCTGGTAGGCCATCTTGTCAAGGAAGGCGCTAAAGTATTTATCACTGATATTGACCAGGAAAAGATCAAGCAGACGGTGGAACAATACCGTGGAGTGGAAGTGGTGAATAATAAGAACCTGTTCGACCTCGATATTGATATCTATGCCCCGTGCGCTCTTGGTGCCACAGTGAATGATGAGTCCATCGGGAAGCTGAAGGCAAGGGTAATTGCAGGTGCCGCTAATAACCAATTGGCCGATGAGAATGTCCATGGCCCAATGCTGATCCAAAAAGGGATTCTATATGCGCCCGATTTCCTGATCAATGCTGGAGGTCTGATCAATGTTGCAGCGGAGCTGGAAACCTATAATGCTGAGCGCGTTCGTGGGAATGTGGAGAAGATCTACGATCGTACCCTGGAGATCTTTGCACTTTCCGAAAAAGAAGGCCTGCATACCCAGGCTGCAGCCATGAAAATTGCAGAAAAAAGATTGGCGGATATTGCCAATGTCAAATCACGTCTGTAATCCATAAACATTGCAAAAGTGAGGCTGCGAAAACGGTCTCACTTTTTTTATTGCTTAATATTGAACTCATGAAACCGATCCTGATCCTGCTGTTTACTGCAGTAATGTTTAGTGCATGTAACAAAAACAGTGATGTCAATGGTGCCTGCTACATCAATCCGCAGCCTTATGTCTATTCACAAGGTGGCGCCAGGATCATTTTCCCGACTGCATTTACACCGAATGGGGATGGTCGTAATGAGTATTTTGGGCCTTTAGGTCTGACTGGGATTAATAGTTTCTCCATGACAATTTCTGATAAGGATGGAAATATCATGTTTCGAACCATCGACCTTTATACACAAGGCTGGGATGGGCACACGAATACAGGCATACAACTGGCAACCGGTAATTATACGGTCAGTTTTCAATTTACTACTGTAAACGGAGATCACATCGATCAAAGTACTTGTGTTGCCCTGGTAGATTATAGTACCGCGGGGTGTATTCCACGACCATTGACAGGCAACTATTATTTCCCCGATATGATTGATGTTTCAAATACCAATCATTATTTCGGAACCACCGAATATGTTTGTCCTTAATTATCTGGATGATCTTGCCCAAGTGCTATTCAAGGGAGCAGATCAGAGCTGAATATCCTACATACCTATCTTTGCGGCATGCTAACCTTATCTAATCAGACCGCCTTTTACAAGGGCAAAGTCCGCGATGTATATACCATAAAAGACAAGTACCTCGCCATGGTCGTTTCCGACCGTATTTCTGCATTTGATGTCGTCCTTCCAAGGCCGATCCCATACAAGGGTGCGGTGTTGAATGAGATTGCTGCCATCATGCTCCGGGCCACCGAAGATATCTTGCCAAACTGGGTCATTAATGTCCCCCTACCCAATGCCACTATTGGATATAAGTGTGAGACTTATCCGGTAGAAATGGTGGTACGTGGTAACCTTACAGGTCATGCTTGGAGAACCTATAAAAGTGGGAAGCGCGAACTCTGCGGGGTAACCCTTCCGGAAGGCATGAAGGAAAATGATTTCTTTGAAAGTCCTATTCTGACTCCAACCACCAAGGCACACGAAGGCCATGATGAGGATATTTCAAGAATGGAAATCATCAGTTCCGGACTGGTAAGCCGGGAAGAGTACGAGCAATTGGAAGCCTATACTTTGGCACTTTTTGCACGCGGCAAGGAAATCGCTGCCTCACAAGGACTGATCCTCGTGGATACTAAGTATGAGTTTGGTAAGCGGGATGGAATTATTACCCTCATTGATGAGATTCACACGCCGGATTCATCCCGGTATTTTTATAAGGAAGGTTTTGAGGAGCGTCAGGAAAAAGGGGAAGCTCAAAAACAACTCTCCAAAGAATTTGTCCGTGAATGGCTTATGGAAAATGGGTTCCAGGGATTGGAAGGACAGCAGGTTCCTGAAATGACGGATGAGGTGGTTAATCAGATCTCTGAACGCTATATCGAATTATTCGAGCAGGTGATCGGTGAACCATTTAAAAAGCAGGAAATCAATGAAGACCTGACCCATATCGGTCTGGAAGCTGCATTGGAAAAGCTCGACTAAGCTATCTTCATTCGTCAGGAAGATCCCATTCACAATTAGCACCACACATGTCAGAAACCATTCATCGTATAATCCGTGCCCCGCGGGGTATGGAAATGAGTTGTAAAAACTGGGCATCGGAAGCCGCATTCCGTATGATCCAAAACAATCTGGACCCTGAAGTTGCCGAGCGTCCTGAGGACCTGGTGGTTTATGGGGGTTTGGGCAAAGCGGCCCGTAACTGGCCCAGTTTCGACAAGATCCTGGAATGCCTGAAAAATCTGGAGGAAGATGAGACCTTACTGGTACAAAGTGGAAAGCCTGTAGGGGTACTCCGCTCCCATAAAAATGCCCCTCGTGTTCTGATTGCCAATTCGAACCTCGTGCCACGTTGGGCAACCTGGGAACATTTCCGAGAGCTGGATGCCAAAGGTTTGATGATGTATGGTCAGATGACGGCTGGTTCCTGGATCTATATCGGCTCCCAGGGCATCGTTCAAGGCACTTATGAAACCTATCTGTCACTGGCGAATATGCACTTTGGTGGCAGCCTGAAAGGCAAACTGAATGTCACCGCCGGATTGGGTGGAATGGGCGGCGCTCAGCCTCTGGCAATTACGATGAATGAAGGGGTCTGCCTGGCGGCTGAAATGGAGGAATGGCGGATCAGGAAGCGCATTGAAACCCGGTATATCGATAAGTATTCCGATAACCTGGATGAAGCCATTGATTGGGCCCTGGAAGCAAAAGCAAATAAGGAAGCAATGTCCATAGGATATTGTGGAAATGCCATCGATCTATTAAAACGGCTGCTAGAGCGCAATATTATACCGGATACCCTCACAGACCAGACATCCGCTCATGATGAACTGATCGGCTATTTCCCGGAAAATATGAGTGTTGCCGAAGCCAATGTGCTGCGGACAGCCAATCCGGATGAATACAGTAAACGTTCTCTGGATAGCATTGCTCATCATGTAAAACTGATGCTGGATTTGCAGCAAAAGGGTGCGATCACCTTTGATTATGGAAATAATATCCGGGGGCAGGCGAAGGATAAGCGGGGTGTGGAAAATGCCTTTGATTTCCCGGGTTTTGTACCGGCCTACATCCGCCCCCTCTTTTGTGAAGGAAAGGGGCCGTTTCGCTGGGTGGCTCTTAGTGGTGATCCGGAGGACATTTATACATCGGATAAAGCGTTGATGGAATTATTCCCCAAGAATGAAGGACTGCATCGCTGGTTGAAAATGGCCCGTGATAAGATCGCCTTCCAGGGCCTTCCAGCAAGGATCTGTTGGCTGGGAATGGGGGACCGCGAGAAAGCGGGGCTTATGTTCAATGAGCTGGTGCGTAAGGGTAAAGTCAAGGCACCTATCGTTATCGGTCGCGACCATCTGGATTGTGGTTCAGTGGCCTCTCCGAATCGGGAAACGGAAGCGATGAAGGACGGTTCGGATGCGGTTGCTGATTGGCCGATTCTGAATGCCCTGATCAATACGGCTGGTGGTGCCAGCTGGGTATCTTTTCATCATGGTGGTGGTGTCGGAATGGGATATTCATTACATGCAGGTATGGTGATCGTTGCTGATGGGACCAAAAAGGCCGCTAAACGATTGAAACGCGTCCTGCATAATGATCCGGCGATGGGCGTATTACGGCACCATGATGCAGGCTATGAATTAGCGACTGAAACTGGAGAAAAATTTGGCTTAAATTTCTGATCGATACAATGATTATTGTCAGGCGCTGACAGGACCCTTGTCCCTGTCAGCGTTTTTGATTTAAGTAGCTTTGGATAGGGTTTAGTACATCCCCTACCCGATTTTATAAAAAAGCCAATTTTGGCATGTTTCGACAATTAATGCTAATAATTTCGACCATCATTTCCTACCCTGTTTAAGGATAAAAGGTATTTCAACTCAATTTAACCATTAAAACACACTAATATGCCAATCCGAATAGGTCAGGGTATCGATTTTCATCAACTTGCCGAAGGGCGCGATCTTTGGTTGGGTGGTGTTTTAATTCCACACAATAAAGGATGTATTGCACATTCCGACGGAGATGTATTATTGCATGCCATTTGTGATGCCTTATTAGGGGCACTGGGATTGGGTGATATCGGACTTCATTTTCCGGATACGGATGAGCAGTACCGCAATGCGAGCAGTAGTAGTTTATTGGCGCAGTGCTATCACCTGGTCCGTGAAAAGGGATATTGGCTCATCAATGTTGATAGCACCTTACTACTGCAGGAACCCAAGATCCGGCCATATGTAGGTAAAATGCGACATGCCATTGCCCAGGTCTTAAATATGAATGACGAGGACATTTCCATCAAAGCCACCACCACAGAAGGGCTGAGTTTTATTGGTCGGGGTGAAGGTGTGGTCGCTACAGCAAATGTCTTGTTGCAGAAATATTCATAGATCCGCGTTCCGGTTCATACAAAAAATAATGCCGGACTTACGGGTCCGGCAAAATCACACACACAAGCTTAATCCTAGATTGGTTTGAATTCAGTCTTATAACTACTACCATTGCTACTGGTAGTCCGATTGCTTTCATCATCCAGGATATTACGGATACGGCTTCGTACGTCGTCGCTCAATCCGTCAATTTCATGTTCCAGTAAACCTTTCAGATCGTCGAGTTTTGCTCCCGCACGACCAACCAGGCGATCAAATTTTCCTTTGAGGTTCCCGGCAGTCTCTGCCAGGGATTCGCGGGTTTCAGAGCCTTTTTCAGGGGCAATGAGGAGACCAATTCCAAGGCCCATTAAAAGGCCAGTCATAAATCGTGACATAATAGTTCGAATCGTTTAGATAATGAGTGTTTGTTAGTAAATCAGGAATTTTATTTACCACCTCCAAATAATTTTGCTAGTAAGAAAATAACCAGGCCAACGACGACAACGACCATTATCACCCCAAACCAAACACCGGTCTTGAAAATGTCGCCAATCATTTGGCAGGAACTAAAACCAAGCAGAATCGCTAAAATGGATAAGAAGCTGATCTTTTTCATGAGATAATGCCAGGATGATTGTTGTGTAAGAGTATCTCCTGCAGTCTAAGGGTAAAAAAATCCATGCCACAATGTTTTATCTATTGGAACTAACATGGATTAGGCTACTAATCCAGCTTTTCTGGAGATACCCTATGGATATACGTGTTGAGGCCATTTCCTTTTCCTGCTGTTACCTTTGCGCCCAATGCCGTCTAAAGAAATTCTACTCAAGGCGTATCGCCTGATGATGACTGCCCGGGCCATGGCTGATATTTACGAAGCTAACCGCCCGGTTTGCAAATACGTTCACAGTACCTCCCGGGGCCACGAGGCCATACAGCTAGCCACTGGTTTTTTGCTTCAGACCCATGACTGGGTCAGTCCTTACTACCGGGATGAAAGCCTGATGCTTGGAATGGGCTGGAGACCTTATGAAATGATGCTGCAGTTATTGGCGAAGGCAGACGACCCATTTACAGGTGGCCGCGCCTATTATAATCACCCAAATAGCCGCAGAGAAGCGTATCCCAAGATCATCCATCAGAGCAGTGCAACAGGTATGCAGGTTATACCGACCACCGGAGTTGCACAGGGCTTAAAATATATTGAACAGCAAAACCTTAAAAGCTTTCCATCTCCACCAGTGACTATTTGTTCGCTGGGTGATGGATCCGTTACAGAAGGTGAGGTAAGTGAAGCCTTTCAGTTTGCAACCTTGCACGAGCTTCCTATTATTTACCTGGTTCAGGACAATGATTGGGGGATTTCTGTTAGTTCAGATGAGGCACGAACCATGGATGCGTATGAATATGCGGCTGGCTTTAAGGGTCTGGAACGTGTTCGGGTAAATGGTTCTGATTTCCTGGATTCCTACAAGACCATGGCTTATACCATTGATTGGGTCCGGAAAGAAAGGAAGCCGGTACTGGTGCATGCCAAGGTACCCTTGCTGGGCCATCATACCAGTGGGGTTCGCAAGGAATGGTATCGGAGTCCGGAGGATCTGGCCAAGCATGGACTGGATGATCCGGGCCCCAAGCTCCGGAAGGTGTTGATCGCTCAGGGCATTTCAGAAAGCCTGCTGGATTCGATCGAGGAAGAAGAGAAGGTTTATATCGCCCGGGAATTCGAGGCGGCTGTTGCAGCGGCAGAACCAGATCCAGCAGGAGTCAGCAATTTTGTTTTTGCGGAAACCAAGGCAACTGAAGAAAAAGGATGCCGGACGCCTGCGGGCAAAACAGAGAAGACGGTGATGGTGGATGCAGCTTTACATGCCGTCGAAGAAATTCTGCAGGATTATCCCGAAGCATTGTTCTATGGACAGGATGTAGGGAAACGCCTGGGAGGCGTATTCCGGGAAGCAGCAACACTTGCCGACAAATTTGGCGATGAGCGGGTGTTTAATACGGCCATCCAGGAAGCTTATATAATTGGCTCGACTGTGGGCATGAGCGCCGTAGGACTAAAGCCGATTGTGGAGGTCCAATTCGCCGATTACATATACCCGGCTCTAAATCAGTTGGTGACGGAAATCAGTAAGAGTTGTTACCTCAGTTGTGGCAAATTTCCTGTGAATTGCATTCTTCGGGTTCCCATAGGTGCCTATGGAGGCGGCGGCCCTTATCATAGTGGCTGTGTGGAAAGTACGCTGGCTACTATTAAGGGTATAAAGATCGTTTATCCTAGTAATGCTGCGGATATGAAGGGCCTGATGAAGGCAGCCTTCCTGGATCCGAATCCGGTAGTCATGCTGGAACACAAAGGTTTGTATTGGAGTAAAGTACCGGGAACGGATGAAGCGAAGATGATAGAACCCGACCGGGACTATGTCCTTCCTTTAGGCAAAGGGGTCATCGCATTAGCCGCTGATGCTCAATATGTGGAAGCAGGTGCTACACTCTGTGTGATTACCTATGGCATGGGAGTATATTGGGCCAAGGCTGCCGCACAAAAGTATCCGGGTCAAGTGGAGGTCGTTGATCTTCGTACAATCTATCCTTTGGATGAGGAACTGATCATGGAACGTGTCCGTGCACATGGCAAATGTCTGATCGTGACGGAGGAGCAGTTGCGGAACTCTTTTATAGAGGCTCTGGCAGGAAGGATTGCCCAGCAATGTTTTCGAAATCTGGATGCCCCCGTTGCAACCATTGGCGCACTGGATCTACCGGCAGTGCCAATGAATACCATACTCGAGGCCGCAATGCTGCCGAGTGCAGATAAGGTGGCAGCGAAGATTGGAGCGTTGTTGGCCTATTAATTTAATGCTGGGGGTACCAATTTGAAAATTTGAAGATGGGGGAACCAATTTGGTGATTTGGTGATGGGGTGCCAATTTGAAGATTGGGAGCCGTGATTAGCCCTTGTTTATAAGCTGGAACATCCGACTTTCTTTGTTATTCTGTAAGAATTTAATTTAGGGTATCCGTATGTAAGGATGGTATAACATTAGCTTTTAACAGTCTCTAAATTGATTCACACAGAAGAACAAAGTTTTGGTCGACGGGAGGTCAAATGAGTATCCGGAAATAGATGCACCCACACTGCCTCTCCACTCCTCTGCGACTCTGTATGAATATCCCCGATCCCCCCCGTAGCATCCTTACGTTGCTGCTCGAAACTCCCATCCCCTTTGCGTCCTTCGCGCAACCTTTGCGCCCGGTGCTTGAAACCCTTAGCTTGAAACCACCTCACTCAATTGTAAAAGAATTTATAAAGACGTACCCATAGCTAGTTTTTAACATGGTACTGATTTCAGGGCTTATTATTTTTGGTTCAAGCTTCATAAAACAAGCATCCTTACAGCAAATGAAATCCAGAATCCTTCCCGTCATCCTCACTGCAGGACTGACCTCCCTGGGCACGCTGTTTCTTGCGGCCCGATTCAACCACAACCAGCTCCCCTTCAGCTCCAATGAGCCCCTACCAGTAAATTATGTCAGCGAAAGGCCCATTCCCGCAGGCAGTGGAGCCATTGATTTCCAATCCGCTGCAGAAGCATCCGTCAAGGCGGTTGTACACATTAAAACAACTACCAAAGCACGTACGGTAGTCTCTAATGATCCATTCCAAAGCTTCTTTGGTGATATGTTCGAACGACAATATACCCTACCTCCCCAAATGGGTTCCGGTTCCGGTGTCGTCGTATCTCCTGATGGGTATATAGTTACCAATAACCACGTTGTTGCGGGTGCCGATCAATTGAGCGTAACGTTTAATGACCGTTATACAACCACCGCAAAGGTGATCAGTACCGATCCGTCAACCGATATTGCGGTGGTAAAGGTGGATGAGAAAAACCTTGCGTACATGGAATTCGGTAATTCCGATGAGGTACACCTTGGCCAATGGGTATTGGCAGTAGGTTATCCATTATCGCTGGATGCGACCGTGACTGCAGGTATCGTGAGTGCCAAGGGCCGTTCTATAGGTATCAATCGCCAACAAAGTAATAATGCCATTGAGGCCTTCATCCAAACGGACGCTGCTGTTAATCCAGGCAATAGTGGCGGTGCCCTGGTGAATACTGCTGGTCAACTCATCGGCATCAACTCGGCAATTGCCTCTCCCACCGGCTCTTATGCCGGCTATAGCTATGCCATCCCATCCAATCTGGTACGCAAGGTTGTGGCCGATCTCAGGGAATATGGCACAGTACAACGTGGCTATCTCGGTATTGAATTGATGGACCGTAAAATGGCCACTCCAGAGCAATTAAGCGCTTTGGGACTTGATAAAAACGATGGTGTGTATGTTGCTGGCATTACCGAGAATGGTGCCGCTAAACAGGCAGGCATTCAAAAAGGTGATTTTATTACACAGATTGCAGGTATTAAAGTGCAGACGGAACCAGAACTTCGGGAACAGATCGCCCGTTACAAACCCGGAGATCATATTGGCTTAACTTATTTCCGGAATGGGCAGCCATTGAATACCACGGTAGAATTAAAAAATCAAATTGGGAATACCAGTATAATCAAAGATGCATCCGGTCTCAAATTCCTGGGGGCTACCCTGAAGCAATTAAGTGCTGAAGAAAAATCCAAATACGGTATAGAATCCGGTATTCAGGTTGAAGATCCGGGGGCCGGAACCCTTCATAAAAGTACCAGTATCCGAAAAGGATTCGTCATTCTTGGAGTGAATGATCAACCCGTGAATACGGTTTCTGATCTACAGGAAAAAATAGTAAGTAGCCGGGGCAATGTTCAATTATCCGGATTTTATCCAGGCTATCAGGGAATGTATTACTTCTCCCTCTCTAACATAGGGAATGGAAATGAACAATAATTAAATATTGCTTGTTTAAGGGATAGGTCTTTGACCTGTCCCTTTTTTATTGCATATTTAAATCCCAGCTTTCTCACTAAGGCTTAAATCCATCATGTCAATGGCGGATGGCCTCTAATATTTCAGTTAATTTCGCCGCTCTAATACGATAAGTAGTAATGAATCCAGTTTATATCACGCGTCTCTCCAAATTTTTACCGAATGAACCTGTTGGCAATAATGAGATGGAATCGGTTTTAGGAATGGTTGCTGACAAACCATCCCGTGCCAGGACGATCGTCTTAAGGAATAACGGAATAAAAACCCGGTATTATGCGCTGAAAGATGGGAAAGCAACTCATACCAATTCACAGATGGCTACACTCGCTATCAATGCGTTGTTTGATGAACAGCACTCCAAATCTGATTTAGAACTACTAGCTGTTGGTACTTCCTCACCGGAACAAATACTACCCTCTCATGCAGCCATGGTTCATGGGGAATTAGGGGCAAAGAACCTGGAAATAATTTCAGCTGCCGGTGCCTGCGCATCTTCCATGCAGGCCTTGAAGTATGCATACATGGCGATAGCGGGTGGCCTGGTAAAAATGGCGGCAGCTGCTGGTTCTGAACGTTTGTCCATATGGACCAAGGCTTCCAGGTTCCAGCCAGAAGCTGAAAGCTGGAAGGAAATGGATAACAATCCCTACATAGCCTTTGAAAAAGATTTTTTGCGTTGGATGCTCAGCGATGGTGCTGGCGCGGCCTTATTGGAAAATAAACCAAACAAGGATGGGATTTCGCTTCGGATCGAATGGCTGGAAATCACCTCCTATGCCAATGAAATCGAAACATGCATGTACGCCGGGGCAGTCAAGAATGAGGATACCAGTCTGACCGGCTGGAACGAAATGACTCCTGAAGACTGGAATAGTCAAAGTGTATTTTCATACAAACAGGATACCAAACTTCTGGGTGAAAATATTGTTCCCCAGGGTGGAATATTCTTTCAGGAACTCATGAAGAAACATAATTTGAAGGGGGCAGACATCGACTATTACCTGCCTCATATGTCTAGCGAATTTTTCAAGAAGCAAATCTTTGATTACCACGAAAAGATCGGTATGGATCTGCCCTATGAAAAATGGTTTTACAATCTGCCAAAAGTTGGGAATGTAGGCAGTGCCTCCCCCTATCTGATGCTGGAAGAAATGGTCAATCAGAATTTATTGAAAAAAGGAGATCGTTTATTGGTTATGGTGCCGGAGAGTGCCCGTTTTACTTACGCGTATATGTACCTCACTGTTGTTTAATTCTAGTATGTCAAAGCCCAGGATTCTCGTCATTTATTTCAGTCAGTCCGGACAGCTTCGGAGTATCCTGGATAGTACCTTAAGCCAGGTGGCCCAGCAAATGGACCTGAGCTATGTTTCCATACAACCGCAAACGCCCTGGCCTTTTCCCTGGAAAACCAGTAGCTTCTTTGATGCCATGCCAGAGTGTGTGGTTCAGCAACCTGCACCTGTAAAACCCCTTCCTGATGCCATCAAAAAGGGTGATTATGACCTCATCATTTTAGGTTGGCAACCCTGGTTCCTCCATCCTTCCCAACCCATCACAGCCTTTCTGCAGAGCCCGGATGCTGCTATATTAAGTGGCAAGCCAGTGATCACCATTGTCGGGAGCCGGAATATGTGGCTGAATGCCGGAGAAAAGATCAAAGAACAGCTAATTGGCCTACAAGCCAGATTGGTTGGAAGTCTCGTATTCACGGACTCCAATTCCAATTTAATATCACTTCTGACGATCATTCGCTGGTCCTTTTCCGGAAGGCGGGAAGCCACACGTTGGTTACCACAGGCAGGTGTTCAGGATGCGGATATCCAAAAAGCAGTTCGTTTTGGCGCACCCATACTCGAATATGCACAGGCATTGGCTGAAGCTCGATTTAATAGTCAGGGAGCGGCAAGCCACCTTCAGGAAACGTATCCGGATGAACGGGCTTCTGATGAATTCCGGGCTGAAATGGTTACCCTGGATCCTGATGCTCAGAATAATGTACCTGAACATACATCGGAAGAAGCTGCCTTACATCCCAAACTCATGAGTTTAGGAGCCATTCAATTAAATACAGGCTTGGTGCTTCTCGAACAACGAGGTATAAAGAATTTCAGGTTTTGGGCAAAGTATATCCGTGAGAAAGGCGGACCCGGTGCTTTGGAACGGCAGTCAAGGGTAACCAACTTTAAACGTTTATTGATTACGGCCGTTTTTATCCTGTCACCTATCAGTTCCTTTACGGCATTCATTCAAAGGAATCTGCAGAAAAAAAGGCTCTTAAAGGATGTTGATTACTTTAAGAGCCTGGAATATGAGAAAGGCAGGATCTAGCTAAAGGCCATAATAGGCTACTTCACTAACCCCTTCGGAATTGCGCGCTCCCCGGTACATACCCGTGGAATTAAAGCAGAAATAATGTTCACCTGAAGCATTCACGGCTATAAGACCACCCTCTCCGCCCATTTTCTTCAACTTATCATTGATGACCTGCTCACAGGCTGCTTGCATGCTAAGGCCGGCATATTCCATAAGACAACTTATATCATAAGCGACCACGGCCCTTAGGAAGAATTCTCCATGTCCGGTGCAGGAGATGGCGCAGGTATTATTGTTGGCATAAGTTCCTGCACCAATGATCGGACTATCTCCGATACGTCCAAAACGCTTATTGGTCATTCCACCAGTGGATGTTCCTGCGGCTATATTCCCATGAATATCACAAGCGGCAGCGCCTACCGTACCAAACTTGGAATCCGTATTGGGAATAGCGCCTTTCAGGTTATCACCCTTATGGTCTAATTGATAAAAATCACTGTCACGGATTTCGATCCATTGATCATAACGATCCTGATTAAAGAAGTAATCATCATGTGCCAGCTCCAATCCCTGTTTCAATGCGAATTCATTGGCACCTTTTCCACTAAGTATAACATGGCCACTATGGAGCATAATTTCACAGGCAAGATGGATTGGATTCTTGACATTCCGGACACCGGCTACGGCCCCGGCCATAAGGTTACTGCCATCCATGAGTGCAGCATCCATTTCATGCAATCCTTTCTTAGTAAAAACAGAACCACGACCTGCATTGAATAATGGATTGTCCTCCAGACTCATAATGGCGGCTTCGACAGCATTTATAGCGGGCGCACCGTTTTGTAATAGTTGAAAACCGGTATCAAGGGCAGCTTGCAGTCCGGCCGCATACTGCAATTCCTGATCCTTATTCATTATTGCGGGGCTAATATTTCCCGCACCGCCGTGTATCGCCAGTGTAATCATTCGTAATGGTAAAATTGTAGCAAATTTGATGGAATTCCTTGGTTGCAGAAGGATCGATTTTTACGGCTAGTTTATTGCGTTGGCCTATTCCAACTTGCAAAAAGTTAGTCGAAAGAGAACTATAGTTTAATCCAGGTAGGCATTGATTTGCCCGTTATCAAACTGAACACTTATATTTTCCTGAATGGTTGTTGCCACCTGGTGGCCAATGATATCCGGGCTTAGTGGAAACGATTTATGCTTCCGGTCAACCAATACCGCTATCAATACCTTTTCAGGTCCTGCTTTCATTAATGGTTGCAAGGCATATAGGAGGGTACGTCCGGAATTGGCTACATCATCCACAAGAACCAGGGAACGATCTTCGATGGTACCGGAAAGCCGGATTGGTGTGTCTACCGGGGAGCGTTTTGACATTTCCAGACGGAGAATATGGACCTTTAGCGGGCTAATGGCGATTAAATGAGCTGCCAGCATTTCGGCGATGGCATAGCCACCTTCTGCAATACCGATTAGGCAAACACTGTTACGATCGCTATTATATTCCCATATCTGCCAGGCCATGCGAAGGATCTTACGGCGAATCCGGTTGGAATCGAGCAATAATACCCGGGAAGCAGTGACATTCATGACTTAAAGGTAATGACGGATTTGAATTTTAGTTTACCTGGCAGGTGTTTTAATACCTGAAGTATGGCCAAAACAGGCGACTAAGTCGTTCGGATGGCAACGACCGGATCCAGTCGGGAGGCGGAATATGCAGGAATGATTCCAGCTACAATACCAACCGTTGCCGATACCAGTGAACCAATAAGCACATGGCGAAGCGTCATGGCAACCGGGAAATCAGCACCATAGGTAAGTGCTAATCCCATTAGGAAAACCAGGGAAATCCCAACAGCCCCACCAATCAGGCATAAGGTAATGGCTTCAATGAGGAATTCTGTTAGAATAACACTTCGAGGGGCACCAATGGCCTTTTTTAGACCGATGACTTTGGTTCGTTCCCGGACGGTAACGAACATGATATTGGCAATGCCAAAAGCCCCTACGAGCAGGGAAAAGCCTCCGATAACACTACCGATTACATTCACTGTTGAAAACATAGCCCCCAGGGTCTCAGACACCTTAGATAATTGATTTACAGAAAAATTATCCCGGGCACCCGGTCGAACCTTCCTGATCCGCCGCAAAACACCAGTCACTTCATCCTTCATATCATCGACTGGTACGCCTTTCTTTGCCTTGATCATCATGATCGGATCATTAGCCCAATCCATAGACCCCATATCGAATAAATTGGATGCGGTAGCAAAAGACATAATGATGGCATTATCATAATTAAATCCAGCCACATTTTGCCCTTCTTTCTTCATGACACCGACCACATGGAAACCACGTCCGGCAATGTGGACTAATTCACCTACAGCCTGCCGGGTACCAAATAAGGCTTCGTAAATTTCATTTCCAATCAAAATATTATTACTGCCAGCATCGAGCTCAGAATTGCTCAGGTAGCGGCCAGCACCCACTTCTACATTTTGTACTTTCTCAAAACCTGGCGTTACAGCATAGGCCGATACCCCTTTGACCTCCTGGTCTTCCGTCTTAATATCCAGGTTTTGCTTCGGGTAACAAATGGTCGCAATACTGATGCCGGGAACGGACTGCTCGACCGTTCGCAATTCTCCGATTGTCATGGGTTTGCGCTGCAGGTATTCCCACCATTTATACTCTCCATCTTCAGCCATCCATGGTTTCCGATTAATGTATAGGACATCTGAACCCAGGGAAGAAACATTATCCTGAATCTTGCTCTCCATACTATTTAAAACCGTAAGAACAGCTACGATGCAGAAAATTCCGATTGCAATACCCGCCAGTGAAAGGGTTGTGCGAAGCTTATTGGCTCGCAGTTCCCCAAAGGCCTGGGCAATACTGGTAGTTATGATCTGACCGGAAATGGGCATAGCTCCACAAATGTAAGGGCTGTGTCTTCAGCATTGCGGTATGGATAGTAAGTATCAGGTATTAGGTAGTAGGTATCAGATGTTGGGTGTTGGGAACGAACCTTCTAGGACAAAAGGCCTTCCTAGTCGAAAGACAAAAATCGAATGTCGAAGCTGTAGGGCGCGGTGCGCTCTAACTTTCTACTTTTCACTTTCTACTTTATACTTTCTACTCCCAATAGCCTAATAACTCAAAATAATGAGCGCATCCAGGAATGCCTGTCGGGCTAGTCTTTAAGTTTGCAGGACCATCCTTCCAATATCACTCCTTTGCCATCCTATCCCGTTCGATTTTTAGTCCGAAATAAAGCACTCCGGTTTAGCCTATTCCGAAAATACCTCAGTATCCGGGTATTCCTGATTCTTGCTTTGAATATGCAAACCACCATCATTGTTTATTGGGTCTACACACTGACCAATGATGTTGCCAGTGTGGGGCTTCTGGGATTATTCGAAGCCGTTCCTGCAATTGGCATTTCATTTATATCCGGTCATATTGTCGATCAACGGGAAAAACGCAATCTGATTCTTGCTTGTATCATCTGCTATTTGCTGCTCAGCAGTTTCTATATTTTCCTGGCCTTGCAACACCCTACCCAACAGGCTAATCCCTTACTAATCGTCCATCTTATCTATGCAGGTATCTTTTTCGGCGGGGCATTAAGGGCCTTTATTTCACCGGCCACTTTTGCACTTTTAGGCCTTTTGGTACCCCGCAAACATTATGCAAATGCCGGAACCTGGAGTTCTTCGGCCTGGCAAACGGGCGCCATTATAGGACCATTGATCGGTGGACTTCTCATCGCCGCTTTTGGCATTGCAACAAGTCTTTGGGGTGCCATTATTCTGATCAGCATTTCTTTAATCGGAATCTTATCTATTCCCCGCCAGAGCCTCCTCCGAAAGGTCAAGGAACCCATGCTTAAAAGCCTTACAGAGGGTGCTCGTTTTGTTTTCAGGACCCAGGTTATCCTGGCTGTATTGCTGTTGGATATGTTTGCTGTCTTATTTGGTGGGGCTACCGCACTATTACCTGCTTATGCACGTGACATTCTGAAAGTCGGGGAAATTGGATTTGGCTGGTTGCGCGCTGCCCCCGGAATTGGTGCCATTATTATGTTCATTGTCCTCGCAAACCGCCCCCTGAAGACGGCCCCTTATATCCGCCTACTCCTTTGTATTTGTGGGTTTGGGATCTCGCTGATCATATTTGGGATCTCCAGGAATTTCTTACTCTCGATCGTCATGTTGGTCCTTAGCGGTGCTTTTGACGCGGTTAGTGTTGTGATTAGAGGGACCATCTTGCAATTATATACTCCCGATGGAATGCGGGGAAGAGTAGCAGCACTCAACACTATGTTCATTTCATCCAGTAACGAGCTCGGCGAAGTGGAGAGCGGATTTACGGCGAAATGGATGGGAACCGTTCCCGCAGTTGTATTTGGTGGCTGCATGACCATCCTTGTGGCAGGCATCACGTATATACGCACCCCGCAACTCCGGAAACTTAAACTGGAGGCACCAGAAAATCCGGTCCAGTGATTTTAGCAATTTCGAAAACTAATCGCTATAAAATTCCTGACAATTCAGAATTTATAACAGGCACTTAGTTTCAGAAAAATGGGATTACCAGGTGTGAAGCATAATTCCTCTACCGGTTTCGCCTCTCCTCTTAATCGGGTTTCCGTATCAAAGGCTGCTTCATTCCAATTGGTATTGGTCAGGTTTTGTATCTGCAAACCAAATTCATAATGGGGTCTCGAAAAACTGGCACTCAGATCAAGAAGGAAATATCCGGGCGCAATCACCGTGTTATCCGTGTTTGCCGGACGGTCATCCATATATCGATATCGCAATCCAAAGGAAAAATTGGCCATTGGACGAATCAAAACACCTCCGGTAGAACACAAGGCAGGAGCCAGTTCCACATAGTTTTGGCCTTCCGGAAGGTCCTGGTACCGGGCTTTTGAAAGACTCAGATCTGCATCTATAAATAACCATTTGAAGGGCTGATATCGGCCAGAGAAATCAAGACCAGACCGAAGCGTTTTCCCATGCAATACTGGTTCGTCCCCTGCATCCCCTGAATAAGTATATTCCTGTGCTAAACCCATCCTGTAAATCGCAGTCTGCAGGAGCAGTCCCGGAAGCGGCTTTAGAATAAGTCCCAGGTCTACGGCATGCTCCAGGGGTACTACATCCGATCCAGCACTTGGTTTGAAATAAATATCGCGGGTATCATTGCTATGAAAGCCTATCCCATAATTGATATAAATACGGCTCTTAGTACCCACATTATAGTAGAGTACTGCCTTAGGACAAAAGGCCCCATTATTATATTGGGCGCTGGGCAATTCAGAAAGTGCCGGGATTTTGTTGAGGTACGACTGAATGAAATAATCATAGCGCGTTCCGATGCCAGCTACGAGTTGCGGTAATAGATGTATGGTTTCATTGGCGTAAGCCCCAAGGTTGGTTTCATGGATATCTCCAAGGCGAATGTCATTCAGAAAAACCCGGTCTACAGTATGACTGAGTTCGCTATTGTTGGTATTATCATTCCGGATTTCCAGGCCTGCTTCAAACAAGGCTTCCAGATGCGCGATCCGGTGTTTATTACTGTAAGCCAGATGAAAGCCTTCAAAGATCCGGTTTTCCTTTTGATGAATCTGGTCTCCATTAATGGTATCGACCAGATAAAACGTAAAATTGGAATAAAGCGAAAAGCTATAAGTTCCTGCATACACATTCAATTTGAGGTTTGAATTATGGTTGATGGACTGGTTATACTGCACATTTACATGAAGACGTCCTGTTTCACCTCCTTCCTGGTCCAGTTGTCCGAATCGGTCAATGAGATGCTCCTGTATGGCGCGTTCCGGGATCTGTCCTGAGGCATCCCAGTTGCTATGAAAACCGGAAAGTGTTATGGATAATTGCCTGTCATCACCTATCTGTTTCGAGTATTTAGCGGTCAGGTTGATCCGGTTAAAATCCTGACTCTGGTCGAAGTAACTACGGTTATAGCCATATTCTGCAGCGATATAGGCCTGTTCATTACGCTCTTGTCCGTCTTTCCCTAATAGATCGATCCCCGTCACTGCCCTGAAATAGCCATAGGTGCCACCTTCCAGTTTGACAAACGAATGGTCCAGATAATCTTTGGTTCGAAAAGCAACCCAGCCAGCAGTCGCCAGATTTCCTTTATCAATGGTATATGGACCTTTCCCGAATTCCATATTGTCCACCAATTCAGGGATCAGAAAATGGAGATCGGCATAGCCTTGTCCGTGTGCATGCGATACCATATTTACGGGCATTCCATCTACACTGATATTGATATCTGTTCCATGATCAAGATCAAAGCCACGAAGGAACATTTGCTCTGCCTTACCCCCACCCTGATGCTGGGAAAGAAAGATTCCGGGCACGAGTCGCATCATGTCCTGGGCCGTATTGATAGGCCTCAATTTAAGGTCCACGAGGGATACAGGACTATGATTCACCTGGCGCTCCGCATTAATCGTCACGTCCTTAAGAGCCACCTGGGAAATTCGCATAGAATATTCCAACGCTGTAGTGATACCTTCCTCAACAGAGATTCCGGCTACCACTGCCTGGTGCCCCGGGATGCTCAATCGAATGGAGTCCAAGCCAGGTTTCAGATCCCTGATCATAAAACTGCCAAAAGCATCGGTATAGGCACTTTTGCCTGCCCTGGAGAGATAAACGTTCACGCCTTCCAACCCCTTGCCGGTAGTACCGTCCTTCACTTTTCCCCGAATGCTCCCCGTATGGGCTCCGGCAACAGGAACCATCGAAAACAGGGTCAGCAAAACTAAAATTTGTTTGAGTATATAATGATGCATCAAAAATTGCTTTAGTAATAAACGAATACCCGCTCCCGATAAATGGCAGGTTTGAAAAGCTGGAATATGTTCCACTAAAGGAATTTGCCAGCTGCTGATAAAATCAAATGGAATCAGACCGGCCTGGGTGGCGGGGCTTCAAGTCTGGCATCCGGGGAATTGTGAGATCGATGGTACCCGGAAATATGCAATATCAGGTTCCTGAAAATGGGTGTCGCAGTTAGCAAAATTGGATCTACTGCCAGGTGAACATCCATTTCAGAAAGTAATTGATGCTTCGAACCTTTGCCATCTTGTTCCTCCCGGGAGATCTTGTTAAGCTCCGTATGAACATGGTAAGCGCCATGATGCCGATGCACCAATAAGTAATGCTGGCGTGCATTGAACTGGTGTTCCCAATTATCCACAATCACCGGCATTACTGGCCTGAAGAGTAATAAGGTATAAGCGACTAACACAAGTCTGGTACAGGATTTTATCCAATAGGCTTTCAAAAAAGGCCCTGAAAGATCAGGGATCCATTTCCGGAAAGCATCTGGATAGTAAAGACGTACGTTCAACTTGAGGAAAATGAAGGGTGTCGGTCAGTGCTTTAAAGGAAGCGTCTTGAAAATTACGATAAAACCAGGCCGGGAGATTTATGGGATGGATATCACCATAGGCCCTCTCCTTCTCCGAAGCTCCAGTGCCCATGCAGAGAGTGCTACATTATTATAACTTCCGATACCATCTTTCTGGTGATGCAGCCGCAGGTAACTATCATAAAGTGCGCTGCTAAAATCCGAGAACCCACTTCGGTATTTCAAGCGGATAGCCTTGAGTGTATCCAGTTGTGACTTGGATAGTGCATTCAAGCAACTGAATAAATTATTTGCCTGGCTGGAATCAATATGCTTCAGGCGAAAGTGCGTATAAAGCCAAAGGTTGAAATATCCGGAGTAGCGAAATGCCGGATCCGGAGCAACTGAACAGATGGAATAAGAAAGGAGATTCGCATCATCTTCAGCGGCAATCCCGCTCTGGTGTGCCATTTCATGACATACCACAAAAGGAAGCATAAATCTGGGTAATGCTCCATTTACCTGTGCTTCACCGGTAAAGGGATTATAGTACCCCTGAATTCCCATGTACTGCATAAAATAACCGTACAAGGAGGCTTTGGCCCGCATATGGTGAAGCCGGGTCTTACTGTCCACCAATTTTCTGAAATAAACGCTGGAACTATCATCCACATGTTTAAAATCCCTGCCCTGGAAACCGGGGGCCAATTGATTGAGTTGTCCAATCAAGAATTGATCATATAGTAGAAGATTTTGCCGGTCATCTCCTTTGGGGGCACTAAGCTTCCAGAATTTTGTAAGGGTGGGTTTATAATAGTTCCCACCCCAACCAATAAAAAATAGCAAATAGATGAAAGCGAAGCTGATGAAGGTATTGAGGAAACTATGTGCCAGATCATGGTGGTAGGATCGGATACGAATCAGGAAATAAATCCATCGAATCAATACTGCAATGCAAACCAGAAAGGCAACGAGATAAAGAAAATCTCCAACTGAAAAATAAATGAGGCCAAAAAATAAATTCCGGATACTTTGAAAGGGCCGGAAAACGTAATTATTGTAAAGTGACTCTAGTGCAAGGTATTGTGGAAATACAAATTGCATGATAAGAAACAGGCAACTCAGAACAACCAGTAAGATTATTTTTCTTTTATAGCGCAATCTTAACAAACCCACGGCCAATTTCCGCGCCTGAATTGGAGCACGGGATAACTTTGGGCCTCGATTTAGTGAATCAGACTGCATACCCCGAAATAATGAAATTCCCAGATACCATTCTTCGATTACCTCTATTTATCGCGTTAATGTTTTTATTAGGATCATGTTCCAGTAAAAAACAGGACGCTGCCTCCATGGCTGCAGCTAATAAACCCAAACAAATTGCTGCTGATGGTTTTTTAGTAACACAACAGCTTTACGCACCCACCTATACTGCGTCCGGGAATCTCATGGCCAATGAAAACCTGGACATCCATCCGGAACTTAGTGGTCGTGTAACCGGAATTTATTTTAAAGAAGGAACAGCGGTTCATAAAGGCCAACTACTGCTCAAAATGAATGATGCGGATATCAAAGCGCAGATTACAAAACTCCGTTCACAAAGAAGTCTTCAGCAGTTGACGGCCACACGCCAGATTGCCTTGCTTAAAATTGGGGGGATCGCACAGCAGGATTATGATGCAACAAAAACAGGAATACAGGGTATTGATGCGGATATCGCACTAAATGAGGCCACACTTGCTAAAATGGAGATACTCGCGCCTTTTGATGGTATCATCGGTTTGCGGAACATTTCACCTGGGGCAATTGTCTCTCCAACTACCATAGTTGCCAGCCTGCAACAACTTTCTCCCTTGAAAATGGACTTCACAATTCCGGATGAATACCGGCAGCAAATTTCCCTGGGGCAAACAGTCCGGTTTTTCGTAGATGGATCTCAGGATACCCTTAGTGGTAAAATTGCAGCAATCGAACCAGGGGCAGATCCAACAACCAGGACCGTCAAGATCCGGGCATTGGTTCCAAATGCAGATGGGAAATTACTGCCAGGGGCCTTTGCCCATGTTATGGTGTCATTTGGTGCTCAGAACACCAGCATTCTGATTCCGAGTCAAAGTATTATTCCTACTACCCGAGATAAAAAGGTGGCCCTGCTCAAAGATGGAAAGATCGTTATGCAAGTGGTGCAGGTTGGTGATCGAACTCCAGACCGGATCCAGATCACATCCGGACTTAAACAGGGTGATACGATATTGACTACTGCGCTGATGCAGGTTAAGCAGGGTATGCAAGTCAAAATCAGGAAATTGATCCATTAATCCATTGCAGAGTGATGTGACCTTCAGGGTAGGCATGCCAATTTATCCGTTTTTTAATAAATTCATGGCTGCTGCTGTAGGGCAAAAAAGTACCTTTGCGACGGATTAAGTAGCGCCTGACTTAGAGGAACCTGCTTGAATCCAAATAAATTAATTGCTTTTTAGATCCAATGGTGAATGAAATTTTGGCAGATGCCTTCCCGGTAAAGGAGATTAATGAAGGGCGTCAAGGAGAAGCCTTTGGGCTTGAGGAGGCAATTCCATCCCATGATGGAAAGCAGTTCTATATTGAAAGTTATGGGTGCCAGATGAATTTTGCAGATTCCGAGGTGGTGGCGGCAATCCTTCAAAAAGAAGGATATTCCTCAACCCGGAATCCCGAAAATGCCTCATTGATATTACTGAATACCTGTTCTATTCGCGAAAAAGCGGAATTGACGGTCCGTCAACGACTCACTGAATTCCGTAAGAATAAACGAGCCAATCCAGGGATGTTGATCGGAGTTCTTGGTTGCATGGCCGAACGCCTGAAGACCAAATTTCTGGAAGAGGAAAAATTAGTGGATCTGGTAGTCGGTCCTGATGCCTATCGCAGCCTTCCGGGCCTGATTGCAGATGCGGAAGGCGGACAACGAAGTGTAAATGTCTTGCTAAGTCGCGAGGAGACCTATGCAGAATTATCTCCCGTTCGGCTTGAAAGTAATGGCGTCAGTGCATTTGTCAGCATCATGCGGGGTTGTAATAATATGTGCACCTTTTGCGTTGTTCCTTTTACAAGAGGCCGGGAACGCAGCAGGGATGCACATTCGATTCTGGCAGAATGCCAGGACCTGTTTGACCAGGGCTTCCGGGAAGTCACGTTGCTGGGACAGAATGTGGACAGCTATTACTGGGCTCCAGGTTCCGAACAAAATGCAAATCAGGATCTTGTGAATTTCGTTCCTGTGACTTTTGCCGCATTATTAGAACAGGTTGCATCCATCTCCCCATTGCTTCGTGTCCGTTTTTCGACCTCACATCCCAAGGATATTACGGATGATGTGTTATACACCATGGCCCGACATGCCAATATCTGTAAATACATTCATTTACCGGTTCAGAGTGGGAATACCCGCATCCTGCAATTGATGAACAGGACCTATACCCGTGAATGGTACCTGCATAAGGTCCAGCGTATCCGCGAGGTAATGCCGGACTGTGGCCTGAGCACCGATGTGATCACGGGATTCTGCACCGAAACAGAGGCGGATCATGCCGATACCCTAAGCCTGATGGAACAGGTCTGTTTTGATTATGCCTATATGTTTTCCTACAGCGAACGTCCGGGAACGCTCGCAGCCAGAAGGTATACGGACGATATCCCAGAACCCATTAAAAAAAGAAGGTTGGCAGAAATTATTTCGATTCAGAATGCTAATAGTCAGAAAGTATATGCCCATGATATCGGCAAAATATGGGAAGTGTTGATTGAAGGGGATAGCAAACGAAGTGCAGCAGATTGGTGTGGCCGAAATACCCAGAATAAAATGGTTGTTTTTCCTAAAGGGGAACACGGATTACATAAAGGAGACTATGCGATGGTAAAAATCGAACGTGCTACCCAAGGAACCCTGATCGGTAAAATCATCTGATCCTGATGGATAAAATCGAATTCTCAATTAATCAATCACCTGCTGATTGCATCTACTATTAAATGGATATACAAAGCATAAAAGCCCGTTTTGGAATTATTGGGAATGCCCCAGCACTGAATCATGCATTAAATGTTGCAGAGCAGGTATCCAATACAGACCTTACGGTTTTGATCGTTGGTGAGAGTGGTGTCGGTAAAGAAGTATTTTCCAATATTATTCACTCCCTTTCTGCCCGGAAACACAATCCATTCATCGCTGTCAATTGTGGCGCGATTCCAGAAGGGACAATCGACAGCGAGCTGTTTGGTCACGAAAAAGGCTCCTTTACCGGTGCGGTGGATAGCCGGAAAGGTTATTTTGAAACGGTAAACGGAGGGACGATCTTCCTGGATGAGATCGGAGAATTGCCCCTTGGCACCCAGGCGCGTCTGTTACGCGTATTAGAAACGGGTGAATTTATCCGGGTGGGCTCCTCCAAGGTGCAGAAAACAAATGTTCGCGTTATTGCGGCAACCAACCGTGAATTACTCGATTATACGGGCGCCGGAAAATTCCGGGAGGATTTATACTATCGGCTTTCAACCGTTCCGATCCGGGTGCCATCCCTGCGTGATCGTAAAGAGGACATCCCCTTACTATTCCGCAAGTTCGCAGGCGATTTTTCGGAGAAATACCGGACCCAGTCTGTTCAATTGGATGCGGGCGCCCAACAATTACTGGTCAATTATCCCTGGCCTGGAAATGTGCGGGAACTGAAAAATATCGCGGAACAGGTCAGCGTACTTTCCACCAATAAGAACATCACCGCCGAAACGTTGAGCGGTTTTCTTCCGCAACGCCCGGCACAAAACGGAGCCAGCCTCAATCTCCCTGCACTGAGCCATAATCCCGGCAGCCATTATGAAAATAATACCACGGAGCGGGATATTCTTTACAAGCTCTTTTTTGAGCTGAGAAAGGATATGTCCGATATTAAATCAGCACTGTTTGAGATGGCTCATGGTGGTTTCCCTGCTCAACGGTCAGGAGATGGCTTTTCAATGTCACAAATGGTGCTTCCAAGGAATGAAGATGCCTATTCGACACCTAATTATGGAAATGTGAGTCCGGTATTGGTTCAACCGATCCCCTCCGTGAATGATCATGAAGAGATCGAAGAGTCCTTGTCCTTAATGGATAAAGAAAAAGAACTGATCATTAAAGCCTTAAAAAAACATAAAGGGCGTCGACGAGATGCTGCTACTGAACTTGGAATTTCCGAACGTACCCTCTACAGAAAGATCAAGGAGTATGATATTGTTGAGTAAGACGGTAGGTCCTTATGGTCTGACTGCCGATTAACCAAAAAAAATGCACGCATCCTTTCTTAAGTTTTCCGGATTTTCTCTTCCGATTGGTCGTCTTCAGGCGTTGCTCCTATTGGGCTGTTTGATATTCGCCTGCGGTTGCGGGGTTTACTCATTTAGTGGAGCCTCCGTTGAAGGGAAAACGATTCATTTTACAACCTTGGAAAACCGGGCACGCAATGTAGTGCCGAGCCTCTCCCCTAGCCTGACGGACAAACTACGCAACCGCATCCTGTCCCAGACGGGCCTTGATCCGGTCAATAATGGCACTTCCGATTATGAAATGAGTGGTACCATTACGGCTTATGAATTTACCGTTTCAGCGCTACAGAATACCCAGGTGGCCTCCCAGAACCGACTTACCATTTCCATTACAATTATTTTCAAAAACCACCTGAACCCGAAAGCAGATTTCAATCAAAGCTTTTCAAGGTTTGCAGATTTTCCGGCAACCCAGTCACCCCAACAGGTGGAAACCCGGCTTATTGATGATATCGGTAACCAACTTGCTGATGATGTATTCAATAAAGCTTTTGTAAATTGGTAGTCCAATCATTATGACGAAACAGCAAATATCACAATGGCTTGGTGCAACTCATACACTTCCTAACCGGGAGGAGGTTCAGGCTGCAAGCCAGAAATGGCCCTGGTTTCTACCCATTAAAGTAATGGAGGCGGCATACATGAATCCGGAAAGCACAGATGCTTTACAAATGGCCCGTCTGTATGGAATGGATTACGTTTCCGGTTATCAATTGCTCCATTCCGCCCATTCAGAACCGGTGCCTGAACATTTTGAAGCCTTTACCCATACGGGTTTCTCCGGCTTTACAACAGATTCATCCATGGGAGAAGAAGCAAACGCTTCGGATACTTATGGCAACAATTTTATTGAGGAGCCTCCGTTTAAACATGAACGACCGGTTTTTGAACCCTTATTTTCAGAGGATTATTTCCTGCATCAGGGAATATTGACTAGCAATACACCTGTGCCAGAACCAATTTTACCGGAACGGAAAGAAGATCCGAAGACATTGATGGTGATGATGAGCTTTGCGGATTGGCTGGCTCATTTCAAGATCAAAAGTGAAAAAGAACAGCAGGAAGAACGCGACAAACGGGCGTTGCGATCAATGTGGCAACAAGAAAAATTAGCATCTGTACTGGAGGAAGAAACGGACGAAATACCCGAAGATGTCTTTGAAATGGCGGTCAATTCCCTGACCCGGAAGGACAACCTGGTCTCTGAATCCCTTGCCCGCATATTAGAAAAACAAGAAAAATGGGAAGCCGCTGCAGATATGTATCGAAAACTTGGCTTGCTAAATCCATCAAAAAGCAGTTATTTTGCGTCCCGCGCTGAAGCGGCTAAGAAGCGTTTGCCATGATTTCCCTGATAACTATCCTCATTATTCTCGCCTGTATCGTACTGGCTTTCTTCATTCTTGTTCAGGCACCTAAGGGTGGTGGACTTACCGGAAATTTCGGTTCTTTATCAACCCAGGTAATGGGTGTAAAGCAAAGCACCGATATTATGGAGAAAGGAACCTGGAGTGCCATGGGCATCATTGCAGGCCTTTGCATTATTACGGTACTGTTCATTGACCACCCAGCCAAGAATGCTACAGATAGCGGCACCAGAAGTAAAACTAAAACGGCACAACCTGCTGCTCCGGCGGCTCCTGCTAAACATTAATATTTAGTCCATCCCTACCTTAAAAAATTCCTAAACCTGCTTTGCTGAAGCAGGTTTTTTTTATGGAATATTGCATCTAAACTATTGCAAGTGCCATGCCTAGCCCTGTGAGGAGAAGCTCTAAAAAGAAAAATTCTGGATCTAGAAAGCTCCTTATATGGATCCTCGGCATCATTGGTTTCGGGATCCTTTTCATTGCATGGTTTCTGTTTGGGCCCAATACCGGCTCTCTAAGTAATGGTGAGTATCTATTGATTCATACCGGCAGCGATTATGCAGCTGTGAAGTCGGCACTCAAAGAAGGTGGGTTTATCCGCGATTTGAAAAGTTTTGATCTTCTGGCCCGCCAGGCGGACTACCCTTCACATATCAAACCCGGTAGGTATCATATCAGTCATGGGATGAGTAACTGGCATATTGTGCGTATACTTCGCGGCGGAAAACAAAGCCCTGTAAAGCTGGTGATCAACAAACTCCGAACCCGACAGGAATTTATCCAGTTACTCTGCACTAACCTTGAAGCGGATTCAGAGGTGCTTAAGACCATGTTCAGCGACCCCAATTACCTGGCACAATTTGGCCTGGACACCAATACAGCCATGTGCGCGGTGATGCCAGACACCTATGAATTCTATTGGAATACCTCAGCCGATAAAGCATTCCGAAAAATAGAAAAATCCTTCGCAAATTATTGGGATTCCGATCGCATTTCCGAAGCCAAAAAACTGGGACTGAGCCCGCAGAAAACCATCATTCTGGCCTCAATCGTAGAAGAGGAAACCAATAAACGGGATGACGAGCCCAGGATCGCCCGGGTCTATTTAAATCGCATAGCCAAAGGGATGAAACTCCAGGCTGATCCAACAGCGAAGTTTGCCGCCGGGGATTTTGCCCTTAAGCGGATCACTAGTGCACAGACTTCCATCGCCTCGCCCTATAATACCTATTTCGTTACCGGATTGCCCCCGGGTCCAATTTGTACACCAGATCCAAGGACCATCGACGCCGTTTTGGAAGCGCCTCAAAACAATAACCTCTACTTCTGCGCTAAAAGTGATTTTAGTGGCTATTCGGTTTTTGCAGACACCTACGAAGCACATCAGAAAAACGCCCAAACTTATCAGCAGGCTTTGAATGCCCGGGGAATACACTAAAGTTGGTCAATTCAGAATACGGTAATTTTAATAATGCAATGGCGGTTCCTGGTATTCGTTAACATATTGCTTTTGTCTGGCCTGAGACTTCAGGCACAGTCATCAGGAAATATCCATCTGCGCTGCAATTGGCAGGATACCACACATGAACCAGCCTTACCCTCCGGCCAACATTGGAATGATGTGTACGGATTCAAGATCCATGGCCATGAATATGCAGTGATTGGAGGAACCGCAGGGGCCCATGTGATCGATATTGACCTTTGCCAGGAAAAAGCCTGGCTACCCGGACCTTCCCAGGGAACGGTCCATCGGGATTTCAAAACATTCGGGCACTACCTGTATGCGGTTGCCGATGAAGGCAGAGGGGCTCTTCAGGTGTACGATTTTAATTATCTCCCGGATTCAGTCCACCTGGTGTATCAAAGCGATCCTGCGGATTTTCAGAATGCTCACAAGATCTTTATAGATACCGCTTCTGCAAGACTTTATTGTGCCTCCCTTTTTTCAGGATCTGCTGGTCATAGCAATTTGCGGGTCTATTCCCTGAAAAATCCTGAATTGCCAGTTTTCCTGGCAGATGTCACTGGTTTTGATAATACCAGTGATATGTATGTGCGACATGATACGGCCTGGTGCAGTAATGGTAACTCCGGTTATCAGGTGATCGATATGAGTGCACTTCCTGTTACACACCTCCTTGGCACCCTGAGCTTCTATCCATATAAGGGTTATAATCATAGTAGCTGGGTGGGGTTTGATGGCATTGGGGTGATGGCGGATGAAACCTTCGGGATGCCTCTCAAGGTGATCGATGCCACCCATAGTTCCAACATTCGCGTAATAAGCACCTTCAGTCCCCGAGGAACAGATAGCACCTGCTTTCCTCATAATCCTTACTTACTGGGCCACTATGCTGTAATTTCCTACTATCTGGATGGATTACAGGTATATGATCTGAGCGATCCTGCCGCACCGGTTCAGGTGGGCTATTACGATACTTATCCAGGCGCGAATGCTCAGGTATTTGCCGGTGCCTGGGGCTGCTACCCGTACCTCCCTTCTCACAAAATACTGATCAGCGATATGGAGTCCGGCTTATATGTTTTTGATATTTCAGAGGCGACTCCAAAACTGGGAATATCGGAATTCATTCCCGGCAGGGAAATCTACATTAGTCCCAATCCGGTTGATCAGACATTGAGTCTCTATTTGCCACCTGATATCAAAGGCCCTGTCAAAGTGGAAGTATTCAATATGCAAGCTGAAAAACTTTGGGGTTTTGAAGGCAGTATAATCCCTTCGGGCAATTCCTCTATGGAGGTATCTTTGCCCGCAGTTTTTGTCCCCGGGATCTATATACTGAGGGCAACAGCCGTTGGGCAGCGTTTTGTAGCCCGTTTTACAAAAAGGTAAATATTGTTGCGCTTTCACCCATTTTTAATTAGCTGCTTCTTGCTTCTTTGGGCCTTGAATACTCAGGCCCAGAATACAGCCTTGCCTGGTAACCCGGTCAATCTGCAGAATGCGCCACAACGGGATACCACGAACCGTAAATCCCAGGCAAACTGGCGCGATGAACCCGTGAAGATCTTTGCCACCAAAGCATTTAGCAATATCCGTTTTTCCCCGGACACTAACCTGCATAATTTTCAACGAAGGCCTTTTTTACAAGACTGGTATCGCGACCTCGGCAATCATGGTTCACCGGCACGCAACCAGTATTTTAGTCCGGAAAACCTGGGCAATACCGGACCAAGCCTGGGGTATCATGCCTTTGATGTGTACCGGTTCAAGGCGGATTCGTTATTGTATTATAACACTACCCGGCCTTTTACTGCGTTCGACTATCAATTAGGATCGAAACTAGAGCAAACCCTGCACTTACTGCATACTCAGAATATCAGTTCCCGTTGGAATTTCGCGGTTCAATATCAAAAGATCGGATCGGAAGGATTCTTTAAAATTCAACGTACCAACCATGATGCTGGTGCCCTGAGTACCCATTATACCGGCCCACGTCAGCAATATACCCTCTATGCAGCGGTCGTTTATAATAAGGAACAAAATGATGAGAACGGAGGTATTCTGGGGGATAGCCTGCTGCATACCTCCAAATATTCTGACCTGCAAACGATACCAGTAGCACTGGACAATCCATTCTATCAGGGATCAAATAGTAATGGGCGGCGATCAGCCATTACGAATGTCATGCGGGATTATAATATCCTGATCCGGCATCAATATACCTGGGGACATCGTGACACGGTATATAACCGGGATTCTACCCAGTATGGGATCAACTTGGTGCCCCGCTTTTCTATTATGCACCGTCTGGAAGCGGGATCCGCAAAACATACATTCAAGGATGTAATGCCCGATTCTACAGTGTATTCCCCATTTTTTAACCGGAGTTTCGCCACACTGGATTCCGTTTACAGCCAGCAAAATTGGGCCTGGTTCGATAATCGGATCAGCCTGAATGGATTTATTGGACAAAAAGAAAAACAATTGGCGGTTAGTGCGGGTATTGGCAATCGACTCGATAATTTCTATACGTATTATATCTCTGATAAAAACAGTAGCCAGACCCTGTCCACCTATATTGATGGGGAGCTACAAAAGGAAGCCATTGGAAATCGGTCCTGGGGCTACCAGGCTAAAGCAAAGTTTATCATTGCCGGTTCTGCAGTAGGTGATTTCCTACTGATGGGTTCAGCCAGCAAGGATTTTGGAAGAAATATCGGAACGCTGAGCATTGGAGGACAACAGCAGTTAAGTGATGCTCCCTATGCGTATACGCTCTATCAGAATCAATACTTCCAGGAATCTAAAAGTCTGAATAAAGAAAGTATTACCCTGCTGTGGGCCTCCGTTTATAATGAGCGATTTGGTGTGCGGGTAAGTTTTAAGAATTATGTGATCGACAATTTTATCTACCTGGGAGATACCTTGAATGCGGTCACGAATGGTCGGTTGGAATTCAATCAGGATGCTCAGGCATTTAATTTGAGCCAGCTTAGTATCCAGAAAATATTCAAATGGGGACCTGTGGTTTTGGATAATGAATTTACATTGCAGCAGGTAACCGGGAATGCCCCATTATCGGTTCCGCTGATCCTGGGACGGAATGCCCTGAGCTATGAAAATTATTTATTCCGTCATGCCCTAAAAATGGCCACTGGTATCGAAGTCCGCTATTTCAGTGCGTATAAGGCGGAAGGCTATTCACCTTTTTATAACCGATTCTATTTTCAGAATACCTACACGGATAATAACCAACCAGAGGCAAATGTGTTTTTTAATTTCAAGGTGAAGCGGTTCCGGGCTTTCCTGATGGGGGATCAGCTTCAAACACTCCTCTGGCGGAATACAATTGTGCATCCCAATTATCCATCCCCCAATGTGATGATCCGCTTTGGATTTGATTGGGTGCTGGTGAATTAAGAAACTAGCATTTAGTCCTAGCCGCACCAGTTGCCTTGGCCTTCAGGCCGGAGATGAAGAAATATATAAATGCAATGGATGGTTTTAGCCATCAGTTGCCCCGGCCTTCAGGCCCGGGATGATGATATATATTTCCAATGGCTAGCTTTAGCCATCAGTTGCCCCGGCCTTTAGGCCCGGGATGATGATCTGTATTTCCAATGGCTAGCTTTAGCCATCAGTTGCCCCAGCCTTTAGGCCCGGGATGATGATATATATTTCCAATAGCTAGCTTTAGCCATCAGTTGCCCCGGCCTTTAGGCCGGGGTTGATGAAATATATCCATAAAAAGGATGGCTTTAGCCATCAAAAACCGCACCAGGCAATTATTCCCACCGATCCCTCACACCTGCCGGGCATCAATAGCATCCGAAACAGTGCTTCCCGCCTGCTGAAATCTCTCTTTGAGATCATCAACCAATTTCTCTGCGGAATCCGACATTCTTTTGCGCAGTTCCTCTCCATGCTTGGTCTTGTATAAATAAGCAGCTCCTGCTATAATGGCTAATACCCAAAGTTTCTTTCCCATGATCTTGTTGATTTACCGATTGAGTTAATAACAGCCCAAAATGCCAAGATCATGCCAATAAGAAATGGAATGGCACAATGTTTATTGGAAGTGATCGTCAACTCTATTTAACATCTTTAAAAACACGATTATGAAGACCGGAAAATTTTTAGCACTTGCTGCATTTACAGGCGCTGCAATCCTGCTCCTGAGAACCAATAAAGGAAAGAAAATCCGTAAGGAACTTATGGATGCGGCCGGCGACTGGAGCGAGTCTTTTAGCGAATTGGCTGAAAAAGCAAGCTGCACAGCAAAAGACCTTCAAAAGATGGTTTCCAAACAAATCGCAGGCCTCAGTGATGATGCCCGCGAACGCATTGCAACGATCATTGACGAGGGTTCTAAAAGCGCCAATAAACTGAGAAAATCAGCTGCATCACAATTCTAGGTTTTTTTAACTCAAAGAGGCAAAGGGTACGCCACAAGCGCTCCGGGCCAACAGGAAAGTCACTAGGCTTCGTCTATTTTTACTCACGGCATGTTTTTCGTGCTCCTTGCATGATCAGCAAACTCTTGTGTCCGCTGCATGACCCTCGCGCACGTTGCGTGAAACCACGAATTTGTTGTAGGTTGGAATTGTAATGGCTATTTATCAAACCGAGATTCGGGACTTCCTAGGCTTGAGCGGAATGCATCCCATATTCGATGTTCGTAGCCCACATGAATTTGAGCATGCACATATCCCTGGTGCCCTATCCATGCCCATTTTCACGGACTCCGAAAGGGCCATTATCGGGACTGCTTATAAGCAGGAAGACCGAAAAATCGCCATCAAACATGGAATGGACGCTTTTGGCCCTAAAATGCGTCAGTTAATCGAACAGGTCGAACGGGTACTTAATAGTAAACCCTATAGAAATTCCAATATTTCTGCACCTGTAGTATTGGTCCATTGTTGGAGAGGTGGAATGAGGAGCGCTGCCATCGCCTGGCTTCTGGACCTTTATGGGTTTAATGTTCACCTGCTTATTGGTGGCTACAAACAATACCGGAAACTGGTCCTTGAAGTTCTGGCGACGCCCATGCATTTCACCGTCATCGGAGGATATACCGGTTCAGGAAAAACGGAGGTCCTGCATCAACTGAAACGCGCTGGCCATCCGGTACTGGATCTGGAGGCTCTTGCCTGTCACCGGGGATCCGCATTTGGTGATCTCCCCGGCATTCCCCAACCCGGTCAGGAACAATTTGAAAACCATTTGGCCGCGCAACTCTATGATCTTTGCAATTCATCCCGGGATTGCGAAATATTTGTAGAGGATGAAAGTCAACGAATCGGTTCCCTCAACCTTCCTGGTAGCTTATTCGAATTCCTTCAGGAAGCCCCGCAGATTTTTTTGGATATCCCATTCGAATCCCGACTGGAACACATTCTTAAGGAATATCAACACCTGCCCAGTGCGAGTTTGATCAATGCCATCGTTCGAATCAAAAAACGGCTGGGACCATTAGAAACCAAAACCGCCATCAATTGCCTGGTGGAGGGAGATATCAGTGGATGTTTCAGCATCCTATTGGAGTATTATGACAAGCAGTACCGCAAAGCCATGAAACACAGAACTTTGCCTGCACAAATCCTGAAGTGTGAACAGGTAAACGCAGAATCCAATACCCAGAACCTACTTTCGTTCCTTAAAGATGATCATGGAAGGCACCGACAAATCAGTTAAGGACATTCATAAACTCACCCAGTGGGCCAAAGCAACAGGTTGTAGCTGCAAAGTCTCGTCGGCACAGCTGCATACCTTATTGGGCACTACCCTGCCCCAGGCTCATTACCCTTCCCTGCTAGTCGGGAACGCTAGTAATGATGATGCCGCAGTATATGCCCTGAATGATGAACAGGCACTCATTTCTACTACGGATTTCTTCACCCCGGTTGTGGATGATGCCTTTGATTATGGAAGGATAGCTGCTGCAAACGCTTTGAGTGATGTTTTTGCGATGGGTGGAACGCCCATCATGGCATTAGCCATTCTTGGCTGGCCTGTCGATGATCTACCTGCTGAATCCGCCAACCTGGTTCTTGAAGGTGCCCGTACTATTTGCGGACAGGCAGGAATTCCGCTAGCCGGAGGCCATACAATTATCGCCGCTGAACCTTTCTTTGGTTTAAGCGTGAATGGCCTCGTGAATCGTAACAATCTCAAACAGAACAATACCGCACAAGTCGGGGATATTTTATTCCTGACCAAAGCGTTGGGAACAGGGGTTCTAACAACAGCAGCCAAACGAGGTGTGCTGGAAGCTGAATACCATTCCAAACTGATCGATCAACTTTCCCACTTGAATAGCATCGGCGTAGATCTGGGTAAGATACCCGGAGTGCATGCCATGACCGATGTTACTGGGTTTGGACTCTTAGGCCACCTGATTGAAATGGCAGAAGGAAGTAACTGCTCCGCCACCCTGGAATATTCCGCGCTCAAAATCCCGGAGATCGTCCGAAGCCTGGCAGCTCAAAGGGTTATTCCAGATGCTACTTACCGAAACTGGAATAGCTATAGCTCCAAAACTTCTTTTGCCCCTGGTGTTAATGTCATGGAGGCTTTTAATTTGCTCCCGGATCCTCAGACGAATGGCGGCCTCCTGATTGCTATAGATCCTGAATCTCTTCCGGAACTTCAGGCACTACTGATCAAAAAAGGATATGAGAACCATGTTTTACCCATTGGTCAGATGGTCGAAAAAGCAGACAAGATTGTACTAGTGCAATGATCTTGTTTCAGTATAGATCGTTCCTACTTAAGCACCGGATTTCTCAGGCGCTGGATTCCGAACGATCTTATCCAGTTTTGCTTGCGTCAATGGATGGTAGTTGAGGCGGTATTTAGCATAGATCCGTTCCGCCATTGCTTTCTGACCGGATTTGATCATGGCCTCATACAAGGGTGTCAGGAATTTTTGCCTCCCTACCATACTCAGAAATTGTTCTGCGGGTGCATATGCCGGTTCATAATGCCGTTTTACAGCCATGATATACCAGAGATCAGCAATCTCACTATTACCGCTGGTGCTGAAATGAAATTGGGCATCCAGGCGTTTCATCTGACCTGTGCTTAAACTATCCGGCATTTTCCTAAGGAACTGCAACCATTCATTCGTCGTCCAGGATTTATACGCCAGTTGTTCCGGTCTGGCGCTGCCATTCAGGAAGCGGGTTCGCTCCTGATTCACCTTGCTAAACCGGGCACTGTCTGCCCTAGGACAATTTGCTGGTATGCCAGGTCCATAAACCCAGGCCTGGATATCCAGCTTCTTTTCAAGGGCAGCATCTCCTTTGATCAGGTTGGCCCTCAGGTAAGTCAGGAATTGTTCCGTTGTGATGGATTTAAAGGCATGAGATGCAAAATAGTCCTTCAAAAAGGCGTCGAACGCCGGCCGGCCAACATTCCGTTCGATCAACCAGAGAAAAAGAGAGCCCTTTTCATAAGGGATATCGGATAATCCCTCATCCGGATCACGACCATCCAGTTGCAGTTTCAAGTAGGTATCATGCAGGCTATCTTTTCCGAAATTGTGCACTTCCTCTTCCAGGTCCTGGTAACCTAGTTCCCAGAGCATGTCCACGTAGCTCTTATCGGTCATAGCTTCCGTAATCCGCCGTTCGATGTAAACTGTGAAGCCTTCATTCATCCAGATATCGTTCCAGGTCGCATTCGTGACCAGGTTACCACTCCAGTTATGCGCGAGTTCGTGGGCAATCAGGTTGACCAGGCTCCGGTCACCCGCAATTATGGTTGGGGTACAAAAGGTCAGGCGAGGGTTTTCCATGCCGCCGATCGGGAAACCTGGAGGTAATACCAGCACATCATAGCGCTGCCAGCGATAGGGGCCATAAAGGCTTTCAGCTGTTGTTACCATTTTGCCGACATCCTCAAACTCGTAACGGGCTTTTTCGATCATGGCGGGTTCTGCATAGACGCCAGTCCGGGCATCTATGGATCGGAACGCAATATCACCAGCCGCCAGGGCCATCAGGTAAGCAGGGATCGGGTTTTCCATTTTGAAGTGATAGATTCCACTATCGCTAACTTGCTGCGGGTTTTCAGCACTCATCAATGCCATTAGGCCTTTTGGCACCTGTACCCGGGCCTCATAGGTAAACCGGATCCCAGGACCGTCTGCACATGGCACCCAGGAACGGGCATAGATGCTTTCACTTTGTGTGTAGAGGAATGGGTGGGTTTTATTAAGGGTTTGTGCAGGCGTCAACCATTGTAGCGCCCGGGCACTGTCGCTTGTTGCATACCAGATCTCAACCTGTTTGCTTTCCGCATGAATAGGTATGCGTAGCTGGCTTCCTAATTGAGGCTTGGCAGGCTCCAGGGTATAGCTGGTTGTGATTCCATCCAGGCGCACACTGTCGAGGTGAAGACCATAGGTATCCATATGGAGTTCCTTGGCTCCTGTGCGATTGGCAATGGTCCAGGTAGCCTTACCCTGGATCTGTTTGGCTTCGAAAGAAACGGCAATATCCAGGGCCAGGTGCTTGAAATCAACGCTATCGGCATTGCTTTGGGTCTGGTAATCCCGTACAGTCATAGTATCAGTAATTGTTTGTTCTTTTGTTCCGCTATGATTCTGGCAGGCGGAAAAGATACAAAGCAGTGAAAGTGCTAGCAGGAATGGCTTCATTCAAATGGATCTAAGCAGCAATATTAGTTAGCAGATCCATAAAACAGTGATTTAGTATACTGGCTATTGTAATCCATTAAGTTTGTACCGGTATTGAGGCCTGAAATGGAGCCCGGTAACAGTACTCCAGCTAGTGCCCCCGGGCTTTCCGTACTTTTAGTATAAATAGATTTATTAGATGCCGAGAGGAAAACATAAAAAAGGGCACGATCATGCCTCCAGGCCCAGCCTGAAAGGACGGTTGGAGATCGTCCGTAGTGGAATGGGATTTGTGAAAGTGGAAGGGAGAGAAAAGGATATCCTGATCCATGCCGAGAACCTTGCCACTGCGTTGGATGGGGATGAAGTACAGGTTCAGATCATAAAAGAAGGGAAAAGCCGGGTCGAAGGAAAAGTAGAAGCCGTGGTCACGCGCAAACAGAATGAATTTTCTGGACGTGTCGAGGTCAAGAAACATTTTGCATTCCTGATCCCGGACAAAGCCAATATGCTGGTGGATATTTTTATTCCACTCGGGCTCTTAAACAATGCCAAGACCGGCGATCATGCAATCGCACGTATCACTGATTGGACAGGTAAAGCGAAAAACCCTGTTGGGGAGATTATTTCCGTCCTCACAGATGAAAGCAAGAGTGAAATTGCCATGCAAAGCATCCTGATGGATGCCGGATTCAGCCTGCACTTTCCGGATGATGTGCTCGAAGAAGCAGCCCGATTCACCGATTTTATCGATCCGGAAGAAGTCAAGCGCCGCAAGGATCTCCGGGGTCTCCTAACCATGACGATCGACCCCATCGATGCCAAGGATTTTGATGATGCTCTTTCGATTCGCCCACTGGAAACGGATTGGTGGGAAATTGGCGTTCACATAGCCGATGTCAGTTTTTTCGTACAAAAGGACTCCCCATTAGACGAGGAGGCTTATAAAAGGGCTACATCCGTCTATCTTCCGGACCGAGTATTACCCATGCTTCCGGAGCATCTCAGCAACCAACTATGCTCGTTACGTCCTGACGAGGACAAGTATGCCTTCTCCGCGATTTTTGAAATGAATAGCGATGGAAGGGTCCGCGATTACTGGTTGGGCCGGTCGATCATCCGCTCAAAACGCAGATATTCTTACGAACAGGTCCAGGAAATTATTGAAGGGGCAGAAGGGGACAATAAGCCGGAATTACTTTTATTAAATAGTATAGCCCGCAAACTCAGGGCCGTTCGTTTCAAGAAGGGCGCCATCAATTTCTCCTCTCAGGAAGTCAAGTTCATTCTTGATCCTAGTGGCAAGCCTATCGGCATAACTATCAAAGAAAGTAAGGAAGCACATCAACTGATTGAAGAGTTTATGTTACTGGCAAACCGGACCGTTGCAGAACATGTCAGTAAGATTGAGGTCAAGGGCAAACCCATTCCCTTTCCTTACCGGGTCCATGATGTACCCGATGAAACCAAATTAGCGTCCTTTTCGGCTTTTGCATCCCGTTTTGGACATAAGTTCAACCTGAATAGTCCGGAGAATATTTCCAGGTCCTTCAATGAAATGCTCGCTGAAGTCAAAGGGAAACCGGAACAACATGTTTTGGAAAGCCTTGGTATTCGCACCATGGCGAAAGCGGTTTATACCACCGATAATATTGGGCACTATGGTTTAGGATTCCAGGATTACTGCCATTTCACGTCTCCGATCCGGCGATACCCGGATGTGCTGGTGCATCGCGTCCTCCAGGAGATCCTGGATAACGAAATAAAGCCCATGAAGCATATGGAGCAGATGTGCCGGCATTGCAGTGACCAGGAACGAAGCGCCATGGAGGCGGAACGGAATGCCAACAAGTACAAGCAGGTCGAGTACATGCAGGATTTTGTGGGCCAGGATTTCGAGGCGGTTGTCAGTGGGGTTGCTGCTTTTGGAATGTGGGCTGAAACGGTAGCGCATAAATGCGAAGGCATGATCGGTATGGCCGATCTGCAAGCCTTTGATGATTTTGTATTTATGGAATCCGACTATTGCCTGGTTGGACAGGGGACGGGTATCCGGTTCCGAATCGGGGATAAAATCATGGTAAAAGTCGCTTCGGCCAACCTTGATAAGCGACAGATCGATTTCAGCCTGATCGAATTACCGGGTGGCGGCGGTCCCAGGAAAAAATCTTCCGGCAGGAAAGCCAACCCAATGGAAAAAAAGAAACGCACAGAACGGGATTCCAGGAAGAGTACGAAAGGATCCCATCGTAAATCATAATACCGAATAATTCAGGAATCTTGTTTTCTTTCAGCGAACTCGTCGCACAATTCGAAACCAGACTGGGCAATAGCCAATTGTTTCATGGTCAGCCCGAAAACCTTTATGAACCCTGCCGCTATTTATTAGGCTTGGGGGGCAAGCGGGTCCGCCCGGCACTCTGCCTGATGGGCGCCGAACTTTTTGGCGACCTGACTGAGGATGCGTGGCAGGCTGCCATTGGCATTGAACTATTTCACAACTTTACCCTGATCCATGATGATATTATGGACAAGGCGCCGTTACGTAGAGGACAGCCAACCATTCATGCGCGCAATGGATTGACCGCCGGAATCCTCTGCGGTGATACGATGGGCATTGCCGCCTACCAACAAATGTCCCGGGTCCAACACAAGCTCCACAGCATTCTTGACATCTTTAATCGAACCGCGATTGAAGTTTGTGAAGGCCAACAGATGGATATGGATTTCGAACAACGGGATGATGTCACTGAAGAGGAGTATATCCGTATGATCAAATTAAAGACCTCCGTTCTGGTGGCTGCGAGCCTGAAGATCGGGGCTATTACCGGCGGTAGTACCGGAGGAAATGCCGAGAAGCTCTATCAATTCGGGAAATACCTGGGCATTGCCTTCCAGTTGCAGGACGATTACCTGGATGCTTTTGGGGATGCAAACAAGCTTGGGAAGCAAGCCGGCGGGGATATTCTGGCCGATAAAAAAACCTATCTTCAGATCAAAGCTATGGAGCACCTAACACCTGACCAGAAAGCCAGCCTGCAATCCTGGCATGGGAATCAGGCGGAAGGGAAGGTGGAGGCGACCCTGGAATTATTCCGGCTTAGTAGCTGCGACAAACAATGCAGGGAGGCGGTGGAGCATTATTCAGGACTGGCTTTCCAGGCTCTGGAGGATGTAGCCTGCTTGAGTAAGCGGAAGCAATATTTGCATGATCTGGCAATGGCTTTATTAGATCGCCAATCATAAGGAATTCAGTTCCTTTGATAAATAAACGGTTCATTCACCCCGATCATTTAAAATTTTATGAATTACTGGCTCGTCAAATCAGAACCCACTGTCTATAGCTGGGATCAATTTGTGGAAGAAGGCAGCACGGTCTGGACGGGCGTCCGCAATTATGCGGCTCGTCTGAATCTTCGCGCGATGAAAAAGGGAGACAAATTGTTTTATTACCACAGTAATGAAGGCAAGGAGATTGTAGGGATCGCCAAAGTCATAAAGGAAGCCTACCAGGATCCAACATCGGAAGATGATTGGTCAGTGGTGGATATTGCCCCGGTTAAGGCATTGAAGCATCCGGTAAGCCTTGCAAAAATCAAGTCTACGCCTGCGCTCAGTGAAATCGCGCTGATTAAATTATCCCGGCTGTCAGTATCTCCGGTCCGCAAGGAGGAATTTGAATTCATTTTGAAAATGAGTGAGAAGAATCAGGAGTAATAAGTTTCTACATACTTTTTTAAAGAGTATGAATGCGAGTGCCTTCCATTATTGAAGGGCTTCTGTATGCATTTACATTAGAAATATCATCCCGACGAAGGCCCTCCTTCGCCGATGCCTATGGCGGGTAAAGAAGGGACCTCACAACCGGTGGGAATATTCCTGTACATTCATCCTGCTAAATCACCTTAAAAGGGAAAATATTTCAGTACATTGGAACGACTTAAAAAACACCATATATGAAAAGCCAAATCCTTGCACTGCTTTTATGCATGTTTTCGGTTTCAGCATTCGCCCAGGAAACCCAAAAAAAGGACCTCTACACAGGTCTTGAAAAAGCCGCTGTTATTGCAAAACTAGGCCCTCCAACAGCTACCAAAAAACTACCTGGCAATAAGGAAACGCTCTTCTACATTACCAAGTCAAGTGATTCGAAGATGCACATGTACACCTTTAATTTAGATCAGAACGGGAAAGTGATCGATTGGAACTTGAGTGATAAAGTGTCTAAAGGCTAAGCCGTAAAGCCCAGTTGCCAACGTCAATTTGCTTAAAAGGTTTAGCTGGGTGGAAGGTTCAAACATGCATAAAGCTAATAGTATGCAAGGAAAAACCAAGTTTTAGTCAGCCTGGAACGGCATAAGATTACACTTACTGCCATACCAACCCAATACCATCCCCAATTCGTTGTCACTTCAAGGCAACTGGCAACATACCCCATTGCCACCTATTTAAAACATTCAGAATTCCTTACCCAATGCTTAAAAACGAATAAATTCAGGGGATGCTGTCGCAGATTGAAAAAAAGATAATTCAGCGCAATTACCCGCTTTTCAGTCAAATTAAAAATGATTTCAGGTTATGTTTGTATCTATGAGCGCGATTCCCTGATACATTTTATTTTAATTGGATCGGCTATCCAGACTCATCCAAGGTGTCCTTACCTTCAGAAC